>WNGK01000613.1_pt2 | contig 56346 bp, 55 predicted proteins | sample 5400601 | NCBI WGS metagenome assembly WNGK01 (sample SAMN13153376, study PRJNA577476) | soil metagenome | isolation source: 60 cm soil or saprolite under Garry oak tree replicate 1 | place: USA:California | collected 2016-06-15 | reverse complement strand
AACCGTTAGCCGCTCCGCATTCCAAAAGGTCTGGGGATGCAAGATCACCGGGCTCGCGTCCTGCACCGCGGTCGAAATTGCCGAAAGCGCATTCTTGTTGATCAGATAGATGAATGGCGCCTGCTCGACCACGATCTCTTGGACGGTATCGAAACTCTCCTTCCGCTTCTTCGCATCGGCAGACGCTGCTTGTGCCCGCATCAGGCGGTCAATCTCGGCCTCCCATGCAGTTTCCGGAGCTTTTTGCTGCGGATTCCATTGATGGTTCTCCGCCGAGCTCAACCAGACATTCATCTGTTCATTGGGATCCAGATCCACGTTGGTCAATCCCAACATCGCTGCTTCGTAATCAAAGTTCTGCGCGATACGTTCGATAAGGGAAGGGAAGTCGAGTGTAACCACGTTCACCTGCATGCCAATCTTCCGCAGGTCTTCCTGGATCAAAACCGCCATCCGCTCCCGGTACTTGTTGCCCGAATTGGTAACAATCGAGAACACCACAGGATTTCCTTCGCGATCTTTCAACGTCCCGTTTTCGAGCCGGAATCCCTCAGTCTGCAGGAGTTTCAGAGCTGCATCAGAACTGTAGGCCTGAGCATGTAGCTTGCTGTCGAACCAGAATTTGTTGGCGGGTGAAATTGGTCCTACGGCCGGTTGTGCGTGACCACGAAAAACGATCCGACTCAGGTCGTCGCGGTTAATTGCCTCGGATATTGCCCGCCGGAAACCCAGTGACCGGAACCAATTCTTCTTATATGCCGGGATAGGCGCCTTGCTCACTTGGTTAAACCACATCTGCTCACTGTCCAGCGAAGGCCCGGCATCGTGCACCAACTGCGGCGAAGTCGACGCCAGCTTGTCGAAGTATTCGCTGTCCAGCGAATTAATCAGATCCAGTTCGCCGCGCCTGAATCGCAGCATCTCGACATCCCGATTTGGCTGAATGTCCAGACGGATGGAATCGAGATACGGCAGCTTGCGCCCTTGCGCGTCCGTCTTCCAATAATTCGGATTGCGCTTCAGCAACACGGTTGCGCCCGGTTTGTAATCGGCCACCATGAACGGTCCTAGCACCGCCATTTCTTTCTTGGGAGAATGAGCCGACATCATCGGAACCTGGTCAAACAGGCGGTCTAGCCCCGCGACTGGCGCGGGAAAGGTGATGGCAATCTGAGTCGAAGAAATGATTTTCGTTGCCACGGTCCCCGGTCCCGAGCGGAATGCATCTCCCGTGGGCGAATGCAGCGCGGGATCCATCAGTTGCTGCACGGTGTAAGCCACATCTTCCGCCGAGAATGGCGTACCATCGGAAAAAGAAAGCCCGCTGCGAAGCTTGAAGGTGATCTGCCGGCCATCTTTCGAAACCTTCCATGAGTGCGCCAGTTCCGGTTCCAGTGCTTGAGTTTGCCGGTTCATCCGCAACAGCACGCCGCCGGTCAAGTAACGGATCGAGACTGCCGCATCATCTTCCACTTTCAGCGGATCAAACGTCTTGGGCTCGGTCCGCAAGCAGAAGCGCAGTTCGCCCCCACCCTGCGCCCCCGCCGTGCCCAGCAAAACGAACAGGCAGGCTGTCGCCGCTAGCACCATCTTCCCCGGTATCTGCGCCATCACGTCCAACTTTCTTGGGCGACCGATCATGCCGCCATCTCTTCGCGATTCGAAAGCACCAGCTGAAACGAAGTCACCACCAGCACCAGCAGGATCAAGGGTGCAAACTTCCACGGCTCTTCGCCTATGGAAACTAGCCCTTCCAGTTCTTTCAGCAGGCTTCCCCATGAAGGCATCGGCTCAGCCACTCCCAGCCCCAATATTCCGAGGTTCGCCTCGCTAAGGATGAAGACCGGAATCGAAATCCAAAACTGAGCGTAGAGTACGGGCGTCAAGTTCGGCAGCACGTGCACACCGAACAAGCGGACCCCCCGAATTCCTGAAGCCCGAGCCTGCAGCAAGAAGCCCGACCCCCGCAACGACGCTGAAGTCGCGCACAATACGCGCGCTGCGCTCGTCCATCCCAGCATGCCCAACATCAAGAACGTTACCAGCACTGAGGCCAGCGGAGACACGTTCAGCGGCATAAGCGCACGCACCGTGATCAGCAAAAACAGCCAGGGCAACGACAGAAACAAATCCGTCACCGCCATCGCTATCCGAGCCCATCCCCCGCCGAGATATCCTGCAAGGCCGCCTACCAGAGCCGCCATCAGGGTCGAAATCAAAGCTGCCGCTGGCGCCAGCAGCAACGAAATCCTGGTTCCGTAAAGCAGACGCGCAAAGCGGTCTCTTCCGACCTCATCGGTGCCCAGCCAATGCTGCCGTGTCGGCGGAGCGTTCGGTTGTGTCCGATACTGTTTGGCGTAGCCCGCCGGCGCTAACCAGTTGGCGGCCATCGACACGCCCACCACCAGTAGCAATGCAACCCACGCCAGCTTGCGGAAGACGCTCATATTTCCTGGCTCCGCAGCATATGTCCGATTACATCGGCCCCCGAATGGGCCAGCAAGGTTACGAGCGTCACCAGAATCGTGATGTTCATCAGCAACGGAAGATCGCGGGCCAACGCCGCCTGCCAAGCCAGCTGTCCCACTCCCGCAAGCCCGCAAAGCGCTTCGACCGGAATGGCCGCACCCAGCGCAACGCTCACCGACACCCCGGCGACCGCCAGCAACTGCGGTGCCGCCATTGGGATTACATGCCAGAACAGAACTCGCAATTCACCCAAACCCTTTGCGCGGGCGGTCGTGATGTGGGGCAGGGAATACGCCTTCGCCAGCAAGTTGCGCCAGTATCGATACACCCTGGGCAACACGATCAACGCAATCGCCAGCGAACCTGGAACATTCCACAGTACCGACAGCAGCGCCAGCACAGCTGCCGGGATACATAGAAATGTCCCAGTGACAATGGTGCTCAGTGCATCAAGCGCGGAAACCCGTAGCCAGGCGGAGGTCAGAGCCATTGCCATCGCCACCGACCAGCTGAGCAGGAGACCGAGAGCCACCAGTCGCAGCGTCAGTGGCGCACGCTCCCGCAGCAGAGTGCCCACGGGTTGGCTGAGGGAGTGCGACATGCCAAGCTCACCGTGCATCGCACCGTTTATGTATCGGAGATAGAACCGGAAAATGCAGTGTTCTTGCGCTCGGCTTTCGCGCAGGGTCCGTACACTCTCCGCACTGAGGCGAGGATCGAGCTGCTGTTCATCAGCATCAAAGCCCGGTGCAAGACGGACCAGAGTTGCGGAAAGCAATCCTCCGAGAAGAATAGTTGCCAGGATGGCCACGGCGTGCCGCGTGATTCTCCATCCCAGCATGGCTCGCTCCTAGTTTCCCGCCGCCCCGGCTGCTTTCGCTTCGCGCAAGGCCGCTTCCGTGTGGTGAGTTTGTTTCAAGGAATACATCCGGCGGTCGGCCTCGGCCAAAAGACGCTCTACATCGAATCCGTCATCCGGACAAACTGCCGTTCCTACGCTGAGAGTGATAATGTTTCGTCCGCAGATTTGCCTTCCAGCTTCAATCGCTGCTTCGTTTAACCGGTTTGCCTTTTCTGCCGCCGCCTGCGGGGAGAGTCCCGGCGCCGTTACTACAAACTCATCTCCACCCATGCGCGCCACGTAGTCGTACCCGCGACAGGCCTCTTTCAACCTCGCGCTGAATCCCCGCAGAAGTTTGTCGCCTTCCAGGTGCCCGAAAGAATCGTTGATCTGCTTGAACCCATCGATGTCACATACCATGACTGCGAGGGAGTTCTTCATCCGCCGGCAACGCGCCACTTCCTGCGCCAGATGTACAAACAGTGACCGGGCATTCGGCAATCCGGTCAGATAGTCGGTAGTCGCGGAACTCTCTGCCTGCTGGTACTTCAGCGCATTTTCGATCGACAGCGCTACCTTCGAAACTACGGCCAGCAGAATTCTCAAATGGTCTGCGGTGAATGCGTCCGTGCCAGCGTGATACATGGCGAGAACTCCTACAACGCCATTCAGTCCTTCGAGTGGAACCGCCAGCGCAGATCGCAGCGTCGTGTATTTTTCCGGATCCACCACGTAGCCTGCTTCCACCTGAGGATTGCCGTTGACTATCGGTTTGCAGTTTTCCGCTACCCAGCCGCATAATCCCTCCCCTACCCGAATCTTCATCGACGACAACAGGCGGAAGTTTTCCCCGCTCACCAGTTCTGGCAGGAGCCATCCATTCCGGTTCACAAAGACCACGATTGAATCGTACGGAATCATTCTTCTCAATCGCATCGACAGCACCGACAAGGTTTCGCTCAGGCTCAGAGAGTTCCCCAAGTCCTGGCTGAGTTCGAACATCGTCTGCGCCTCTTGCCGAGCGGACGCGATCGAGGTCAGGAAGTCTGTCTCAGTCTGCGGATTGGCGGCCTCCCCCCATTTTTCGAATCCTGCCGCCGGTTCCAGCCCTCGTTCCACATGAACTTCGGGGCGCAATCCCAGCGGCATGCCGGTCAGTTCGACCGATTGCGCCATGTGTTCCAGCTCGATGTAACGGCGTTCTAGAATTTCCACTACTTTCGGATCGAACCAGGAACCGGCTTCTTCACTGACCTTGGCCATGGCAGCGCCCAGTGCCATCGCTGGACGGTACTGCCGGTCTGAAGCCAGTGCGTCGAGGCAGTCCACCACCGCCAGAATTCGTGCTCCAATCGGAATCTCTTCTCCCTTGAGCCCCGCGGGGTATCCCGTGCCGTCCCACCGTTCATGGTGCGATCGCACGATTGGAGCAACCGGATACGGGAATGCCACTCGCTCCAGAATCTCTGCCCCAACCATCGGGTGCACTTTCATCTTCTCGAACTCGGCCTGCGTCAGCCGTCCTGGCTTATTAATAATGTGCTCGGGTACGGCCAGCTTTCCAATGTCATGCAGCAATGCAGCTGCGCGCAACGCCTCCGTTTCCGATTCGGAGAGTCCGAGTTCCTTGCCAATTTCTAAGGCATAGACGCGCACGCGTTGAAGATGTTGGTGTGTGGTGTGGTCTTTGGCCTCGATGGCGAGCGCAAGGGCCTCGATCGTCCGCATGTTCAGCGAGGCAATCTCTTCCACGTGGCGCTTTTCCACCTCCACGCGGTCCTTCTCCGCCTCAAGTCGTCCCAGATAAAGACGGTAGGAGCGGTACACCCAATAGATCAACGGCAATACCAGCAGTGAAGTCTGCCACCCCGCCTGCCGGTTGACCAATCCCACCAGTCCTACCGCCGCGGCTCCTACCAGGTAATACGGGAACGACCAGAAGTAGCATTCCGCCCAGACCTTGCGACTCGACTTGCCTTCAGTCAGAGCAATTACCAGCGAAATAGGCAACGTATTCGCTAAGAAGAAAACCAGTGCCGCCGCCATGAGCAGCAACGGCCGGTTGGGTCCGAACTTTGCTTCGAGCTGGTGATAGCTGTAGTAAGAAAGCGCGCTGGCATTCGCCATCATGCCCAGGACGTTGAAAATTACTTTGATCGGATCCAGCCGGTTCCTCGCCTGCCACACACTCTGCACAAGGCTGGCCAAGCATCCGATCAACAATGTTTCCGGTAGGCTGAGCTCCATCACCCCTAGCAGGATGAACAGAAAATTTACCGACATAGTGCCGTCGATGCCGGGCAACTGCACCTTCAACCCTGACGCCAGAACCGCTACCACCACGTAGCACACGAAGCGCGCTAAATCAGCCGATTGCCAATGCCAGAGAGCGAAGCCCAGCACAAAGGCTCCCAGCGAAGCCGTGATACCGACAAACACTTTGGTTTGCACGGACATTTCGTCAGCTGATCGGTTCATCGCCCTAAGCACTGAGCCCGCTGCCATCACGGTCTCGACACACTGCTTCTTAGAATTTTCCAACTCTCCTTGCCGCGGACTGCAAATCCTCCCGAACAGCAAGGCACTTTCCGGCCTCGGGATTGCCCTTGCGGCACACTTCTCCGAAGCCGGCTCTTCCTACCGAATCCTATTGTGGTTGCTGGGCGTTCAGAAGGTTACTGAGGTAATCGGATAAGGTGATCGTGTTCAAGGTTTCCGCCAGATTGGCACGGCAAGGGCGAAGTGGTGGCCTGCGGCCATTCACACCAAAGCAACGTCAGGTAACCGATTACTTTGGTTACACTGAAAATCTCGAGTACTGGCCTCCAATTCGTCCCTGTGTGTCAAGATCATCCCCAAACACCTCAGAATGCCGACTTCGAATCGCAATTCGCACTCCCAGTCCCCGGACCGCGTCGATCAAAACGCTCGAAGCGAACAGTGTGGCCCTGCGCCAGCTAACGCCGAGGTATTTGATCGACTTGCAGTGATCTCCAGCGATCTGCTGGGAAATATCACCGGCTCGAGCCACGCCGCGCTCGAACTCTATGGCCTCGCGCACGATGAACTCATGGGCAAGAGGCTGGTCAGCATCTTTTCGTCGGACGCTAAACAGCAGGAAAAGCTACAGAAGGCCATCCTGACAGCAGCGATCGAGAAGGGCAGCTATCGTGGGCAGATTGCGACTGACATTCGATCCTCCAAATCTGGCCAGAATGCTTCCCTCGAGATCTCGATCAAGCTCCTTCGCGGCGCCAGCTCCGCACCGGTCGGCTTGATTATGCTTTCCGCTGCCACCCGGGTTGAATCGCACCTGCCGCTGGGAACAATGACGTTACAGACGCAGGAAGCCAGATCAGTCGCACCGCCTCTCATCTGCCGGGAAATCGACGGCGCCCAGTTCGTTCTGGCCAGTCCGATCATGCAAAAGTTCATGGGACTGGTGGACCGTGTAGCCGGTCATACCGAAACCGTGCTGGTCACGGGAGAAACGGGAACTGGCAAGGAACTCATCGCCCGCACGATTCACGAATCCTCACACCGCCGCGGTCGCGCCTGGGTCGACATCAACTGCGCCGCCCTTCCCGAGAACCTGGTCGAGAGCGAATTGTTTGGCTACGAGAAAGGTGCCTTCAGCGGCGCCGATTCCTCCAAGGCTGGCCTGTTCGAGCTGGCTGACAAAGGCACGCTGTTCCTCGATGAGATTGGCGACTTGCAATTGCAAACCCAGGTCAAGCTGCTGCGCGTGCTAGACGGGCAGCCTTTTTACCGCGTCGGCGGTCATCGGAAAATTAAAGTCGACGTCCGCATCGTCGCCGCTACGAATCAGGACCTCGAAGCCGCGATCAAAGAAGGCCGCTTCCGCAAAGATCTCTACCATCGTCTCAGTCAGTTCCAACTTCGCGTGCCACCTCTGCGTGAACGTCATGAGGACATCGTCGCCCTCGCCGAACACTTCCTGCGCCTCAAGGCTCCAGAGAAGGTCTTCGCGCCGGAAGTCGCATCGTTTCTCCTGTCACACCCATGGCCCGGAAACATTCGCGAACTCCGCAACCTGGTCGGAAGGGTCTCAATGGATAGCTCCGGGCCGGAAATCCATGCTTCGAAGATCACAGCCGAACTCCACGGCGAGACCGCAATCGTTCGCCACGCCACCGCCATGCCCGTCGGGAACCTCGACAGCATGGAAGAGCAGATGATCATCCGCGCCCTGGAGCGCACTGGAGGCCATCGCGCGTTAGCGGCTGAACAACTTGGCATTTCTCGTCGCACTCTCAGCCGCAAGTTGAAGGAGTACAACATCAGCAGCCCTATGGGAGACACCTCTTCCCTCGGAGTCATCAGCTTCGAGCAGCAAAAATTCTTCCGGGCTCGCGTGCAACTGTCCGTTACCATCCGAAACTCTCAGGGTGAAGAGGCCCACGTTCAAGGGGTCAATCTCAGTACCGGCGGCATGGGACTCGACGGTCTCCCTGATCCCATGCGATTCTCCGGTCTCGTCGACGTAAGTTTTCTGCTGCCGGAAAGCGAAACCATCTTCCAGGCCAAAGGCCGCCTAGTCTGGGCCGGAGATGGAGGCCGCGTTGGCCTTCGTTTCGCGGTCATCGAGCCCCTACTATTCGAGGATCTCCAGCACTGGACTAACAAGAAGATGAGAGAAGAAGGCTGGGAATTTCCCAACTAATTGCGCCAATGGAAGCAGACGACTTCAGTTTCAAAACGAAACGGACGTTCGCACCCCCTGCGGTGTGAGCGCCCGTTTCCCCCATTCCCTCCCGGTTACGGAGGGCGTGAAGACCCTTCACAAAAGTTCTTTCCGCCGAATGCTGCCGCCGATCCGGTCTGCCCGCCTATCGGTTCCATCCAAGATGCCGCAAACTGCGCAATCGAATTGTCACAACGAAGTCTGGAGTTTGTAAAAATTATGTAACCCCTAAGCCGCAAGTCCTCCAAGGCGAAAACCCACCCGTGTCCTTTGGTAGTCGAGATGCCTGCCCAAAACTGTTAACATAAAGCTCCCCGGAACAATCGACATCCCGTGAGAGTATTTCTTAAGCCCCTGCTGATTCTTTTCCTATGTCCTGTTCCGCTCCTGGCGCAGAGCAACAGTGGAGAGCTCCGCCTCAAAGTCACCGACGCTGACAGCCTGGGCGTCAAAAGCTCCGTCGAACTTTCCAGCGACGCCACTCAATTCCACCGTAACTATTCCACCGACGCGTCCGGAGGCCTCACCGCCCGCAACATTCCGTTCGGGCTCTACCATATTCAGGTCGAGCACGAAGGATTTTCAACCTTCTCTGGGCTCATAGAAGTCCGCTCCGCTGTTCCTATCGAGTACATTGTCAAGCTCGGCATCGCCGCCATGAGCACCGCCATCCAGGTCACGGCCGAATCCACCATGCTGGATCCCGATCGCACCGGCACGATCAACCGCATCGATTCTCAAGCCATCGCCGACCGCACTTCTTCGCTCCCCGGCCGCTCTCTTCCGGACCTGGTCAGCTCCCAGCCCGGATGGGTTTATGAAGGCAGCGCGGTGCTGCATCCCCGAGGCTCCGAATATCAAACCCAATTCGTGATCGATGGAGTGCCGCTGACCGACAATCGCTCTCCTGCTTCCGGTCCCGAGATTGAGGCCGATGACGTCGGCTCGCTGACCGTCTACACCGCCGGCATTCCTGCTGAGTACGGACGCAAAATGGGAGGCGTCGTCGAAGTCGATACCAGCAAAGATTCGCGTCCCGGCTTGCACGGCCAAGCTGTCCTCACTGCAGGCAGTTTCGGAACCGCAAATGCCTATCTACTCGCGCAATTTGGATGGGAAAAAATACCGCGGCCCTCAGCGCCGACGGCGCCGTGACCGATCGCTACCTGAATCCACCGGTTATCCAGAACTACACCAACACGGCTACCACCGCCGATTTCGCCGTGCGCTACGAACGCGAACTGACCAACCACGACCGTGTCGGCGTCATCCTGCGACGCGAATTTGCAAAATTCCTCGTACCGGACGAGCAACTTCAATACCGGGCTCGCCAGCTGCAACATCGCGAGAACTTCGAAACTCTGGGCATCCTCTCCTACCAACACGTCTTTTCTTCGAAGTTGCTCGCCGATCTTCATTTCATGATGCGCGACGATACCGACCGCCTCAAGTCCAATCCCCAGTCCACGCCCATCATCGCTTTTCAAGACCGCGGATTCCACGAAGAGTATCTGAAGGGAAGCGCCGCCTATCATCGCGGCCGCCACGAATTCAAAGCTGGTTTCGAAGTCGATTTCACTCAGCTCAGAGAGAACTTCAGCGACGTCATCACCGATCAAGCGCAGTTTGATCCCGCCACGCCGATTACATTCGCCTTCCCCGGCGTTCGTTCGAGCCGCAGCAGGCGCATCGACCTCGAGCAGTCCGCTTTCGTACAGGACCTTATTCACGTCGGCAACTGGACCGCCAGCCTGGGTCTTCGCTGGGACCACTACCAACTTTTAGCCAATCAAAACGCCCTCAGCCCACGCCTCGGAGTCGCACGCTATTTCCCGGAGGCCGGACTGATTGTGCATCTATCGTATGATCGGGTCTTTCAGACGCCCGCGTTCGAAAATATTCTTCTTGCGAGTTCACCAGAAGTGGTCACGCTCAATCCCAATGTTTTGCGATTGGCGGTTGAGCCTTCGCATGGCAACTATTACGAAGTGGGCGCGACCAAGGCCTTCGGGGACAAGCTCAAGCTAGATGTCAACTATTTCCGTCGCTACTTCAACAATTTTGCCGATGACGATCAACTCCTCAACACCGCCGTCAGCTTCCCCATCGCTTTTCGCAAGGCCTACGTCTACGGCGCCGAAGCCAAGCTCACTCTCTCTCCGGTACACCGTTTCTCTGGATTCGTCAGCTACTCCTACCAGGTCGGCAGCGTCTACCTTTCCGTTACCGGAGGCCTCTTCCTGGGCAGCGATGCGACCAACGCCCCGACCAACACCAACGGCCGCCTATGGGATTCGCAAGACCAGCGTCACACGCTGCACGCTCGCGTCCGCTATCAACTGGTCAACCGCGTGTGGATTGCCTTCGGAGGCCAGTACGGTTCCGGACTGCCTGTGCAATTTGACACCGCCCAACCGAACGCAATCGCTAACGCCGTCGTCCAATACGGACAGGCCGTTGTTAATCGCGTCAACTTCGCCCACGATCGCGTCAAACCGTCACTGTCACTCGACGTATCAACCGGCATCGAGCTTTGGAAAAAGGACACGCGGTCCCTGCGCCTCGCTGCCAACATCGAAAACCTGAACAACCGCCTCAACGTAATCGACTTCGCCGGCCTGTTCTCGGGCAATGCCATCGCCCCACCGAGGAGCTATTCCGTACGCTTCCAAACCACGTTCTAGAGCACCAGATCTCTGTGGAGTGGGCTGCCCGGACAGAGTCAGTAGCCGCAAAATACGGTCTGGAGAGCGAGGTGTCTGTACAGAGTCTTTCAGGCAACGCCGTAAGTGCCGCAGAATAAACCGCGGCTTTAGCCACTCACGCCCGCTTGAAATACTGCACCGCCCGCTCATGCTTCTCCGCCGCAGCCCGAGAGGAAAAAGTGCCTAGGTTCTTCCGCTTCCCCGTCTGGGCATCCTTCTTGCGAGAGTAGAGCCGATATCCCCCTGCTTTCAGTTTCCGGATCATATATGGGAAGACGCCTTCAGGCGTAATTTGGTTGGTCGTCAGAAAATTAAGGGACGCCTCGCCTGCTTTCCTTGCACGCCCTACACCTGGTTGAAACCGTGCGCCGCGCATGCTAATCGTACGAACCCAAACCGGTGCTTGCCTGTCACCGGCTCGGCGGAGGAAGGCTTGCATTCAGTGTGAAGACGCCATCGGGCGTTCCCTTCGAGACTGTTCTACCTCCACCGGCGGTTCTCGCGAAAGTGCCATGTTTGGCCTGTATCAACGACCAGGGGCAGCTCCCATTCTTACCGTTGAAGAAGAACGTCTGCAACACTGCGCCAGTGCCCGGCGAGATCTGCACCACGTTACCCGAAACCCCCCACAAATTGCCGTCGCTGGCGGAGACAAATCGCGTATTGCTCACCGCCGAGGACGGCAGATCGGCAATCTTCTGGAAATTGCTGCCGTCCACACCGACGGAAAACAGGTGCGCGCCAGCTTGGCCATAGACGCGGAAAATCCCGTAAAGATTGCCGTTCACTCCCTGCGTTACAGGGATTTCGAGGAAGTGGAGTTGGGGCAAGGTCAAGACCAGGGAGTACTGACCCGTCGTCGTGACCCTGTAAAAGGCTCCGGCGACGACACCGTAGAAGTTTCCATCCTTGGCTTGAATGAATCCCGAGGAAAATGCTCCATCGGTGTCGTAGTTGAGGGAATGTATAGCGGAATACGAGCCGGTGGCGACGTGGTACTTGAAAATCGCACCGCAGCCACCAATGCTGCCGCAAGGGAAGGCACCCCCAGACGAAGCTGCCCCCGTACAGATTGCCGTCCGAAATGGCGATCAGCCCGACTGGGTTCTGGCCGTCCGCACAGTTGGCGGCGGAGCAGAACTGATGCACGATTTTAAAGCCCGTGCCCGTCTTGCTGATGCGGAACAGCACTCCGCCGTTGTGGCTTCCACCGTCAAGCTTAGTGCCATACAAATTTCCGTCGGAACCTTCCGCCAAAAAGCCGGGCGGGTTGCCGCTGGGATAGTTGTTGTTCGTGCCGGCAGGAAAAGTGTGCAGCAGAGTGAACTGCCCGCTGGGCGTGACTTTGAAGACAGACCCCCCTGCGGATTCGACTCTCCTTCCTGGGTCACTTCGCTTACGCCGTAAAAGTTGCCGTCCGACGCCCGGATGACGTTGTCGGGGCGGCCGCCGCTTGGACAATTTTGGAATTGCGCGACGCCAAAGCACGCCAAAGCAACCAGCTGCGCCGGTTGCGCGCTTGCCGCGAATGCACCGGTTACCAACAATAGCAGGAAGAGGACCAGTAGGTAGGGTTTCACGGGTATTTCCTACTGTCGGGGAATTCCGATAAGTGGTCCGCAGGGTGACCTGCTGGTTATATTCCAGTTGCCTACGCAAGTTTGTCGGACGGAAGTAAAAGATTTGTAATAATGCGGAACCCGTGGTCGAGTCTCGCGTGTGCTATCTCGAAGGCGGGTCGTACGCCTCAGACCACGAAATATTTCGCCCCGGGATGATGCACGACAATAGCCGAAGTGCTTTGCTCCGGCTCCAGCAAAAATCCGGAAGTCAAACGCACCCCGACATTCTCTTCCGGCTTAAGCAGAGCAAACAGCTTGGTCTGGTCCTCCAGGTTCGGACAGGCTGGATACCCAAACGAATATCGTGAGCCGCGATACTTCTGATGAAACAAATCGCGAATCTCCGCCGAATCTTCGTTGGCAATTCCCAATTCCTCCCGCATTTTTTTATGATGCAGCTCGGCCAAAGCCTCTGCCGTCTCCACGCTGAGTCCGTGGACATATAGATAGCGGGTATACTCACCACCCTCGAACAGGCGTTGAGTTTCGACCGACGCCCGCGCCCCAATCGTCACCAGAGACAATCCAATTACATCCATCTTTCCCGATGACTTCGGGGCAAAGAAATCCGATACGCACAACCGTCGCCCCTCGCGCTGGCGGGGAAACGTGAATCTTAGTAGCCCTTTTGACTGTGTGGGGACAGTCGCCTTCGGCTGGTCGTCAGGGTCATACACCACCACATCATTCCCGTCACTCTGAGCCGGGAAATATCCCCACACGACTTTGGGCTCAAACCACCCCGAGGCAATCACTTCCTCTTCCAACTGTTTTTTGATCGGGCGGAATCTCCTCCACCAGGCGCACATAGTCCGATTGCGAAGCGGTTTTCAACTGCCATTGATTCTTGAAGAGCGCCGTCTCATTGATGTACTTGAAGACTTCCCGCAAATCGTAATCCTTCCGAACCCGCACTCCCCAGAACGGGGGCGCTGGAGTGTTCGGAGCGTCCCCCACCACCGGACTGCGCTCCGCAAAGACCGGCCCAGTCTCCTCATCCACGGCCGCGGCCTTCGCGTATTCCTTCACCGTGCGGCCTTCGGTCAGGCGCGTCTCCCGCGCTCCATTTTCCGTCGCCAGGTCTTCCATTATGTGTAGCCCGGCAAATGCATCATCGGCGTAGAAGACAGCATTCGAATATTCCCGTCGCAAGTCATCTTCAACGTACTTCCGCGTCAAAGCGGCGCCGCCGCAGATTACGGGAAACTCCAGCTTCTGCCGCTGCAAGTCCTGGATCACGTACTTCATCTCCAACGTCGACTTGACTAAAAGGCCACTCAGTCCGATCGTATCCGCCTGATGCTCCTGAGCCGCCCGGATAATCGTGTCCCCAGGCTGCTTGATTCCGAGATTGACCACTTTGTATCCGTTGTTCGACAAAATAATGTCGACCAGATTTTTTCCAATGTCGTGGACATCGCCTTTCACGGTCGCCAGGACAATGGTGCCCTTCTGCGACCCGGCTTTCTTCTCCATCTTGGGCTCGAGGTAAGCCACCGCCTGCTTCATAACACCCGCGGAATCCAGCACCGAAGGCAACTGCATCTTGCGCGCGCCAAACAAGTCGCCAACCGTCCGCATCCCGTCCAGAAGCACCGTATTGATCAGCTCCAGTGGCGAATACTCGACCAGCGCATCTTCCAGCAATTGTTCCAGAGACTTTTTCCGCGCGCCCGCACCAACGGACTTCTCGCCATTGATGATGGCAAACTTCAACTTGTCTTCTACCGATAGCGTATCCACATGTGCCGTGGTCGAAGCCGCAGGCTTGCCTTTCATGCCGGCAAAATGCGCCATGTATTTCTGGAGTGGGTCTCCATCCGAGTTGGCGTCGCGCTGAATTAGCTTTCGCGCCAGGTTCACTTCTTCCTGCGGAATCTTGTACAGCGGATAAATTTTCGTGTAATTCACGATGGCCATGTCGAGTCCATGATCAACCGCCTCATGCATGAAAACGGAATTCAACACTCGCCGGGGATAAGCATCGAGTCCAAATGAAATATTGCTGACTCCCAGGATGGTCTTCACTCCCGGCAGTTCTTTCTTGATCTGCTCGACCGCCTTCAATGTCTCCATGCCGGCTGTACGGTACTCTTCCTGCCCAGTCGAAATCGGCAAAGTCAGCGCATCGAAGATCAAATCTGTCGGATCAAGCCCGTATTTCTTCGTGGCCAGATCAAAAATCCGCTTCGCGATCGCTGTCTTCTTCTCTGCTGTGAGCGCCATGCCATCTTCGTCGATAGTCAGGGCAATCACGGCAGCGCCGTAACGCTTGGCCATGGGCAACACTTTTGAAGTCCGCTTCTCGCCATCCTCCAGATTGATGGAATTGATGATTGCCCTGCCCGGAATGCGCTTCAACGCCTCTTCCACAACGTCAGCTTCGGTCGAATCCACCAGCACCGGCGCGGGCACGCGTGTCGCAATCTTTTCCAGGATCGAAGTGATGTAACCCTTCTCGTCTTCGCCCACGATGGCGCAGCACAAATCCAGCATGTGCGAGCCTTCATTCACCAACCTCTTGGCCAGCGCCAGAATGTCGTCGTATTCTTTGCCCGCACCAGATTGCGGAAGTGCTCAACGCGGGTGGTGGTGTTCATTTCCTCAGCTACGATGAGAGGCTTAGGATCGAGATCGAGAGGAACCGACGTGTATGCGCTGGATGCCGCCGCCGACCGCTTGACCTCGCGCCGCGCCGGTTCCACGCCTGAGACTTCTTCGACGACGGCCTTCAAATGCTCGGGAGTGGTCCCGCAACATCCGCCGACAATTCGAACTCCGTAATCCTGCACAAAATATTTGTGATAGGTCGCCAGTTCCTGAGGCGTGAGTTTGTATACAGCGCGCCCGCCGTCGTTCTGCGGGAGTCCGGCATTCGGCAGCACTGACACCTGTTTGCTCGAGTTCGCCCCCAGGAAACGACTGCATCATTCATCTCCACCGGCCCAGTGGCGCAGTTTAGTCCGATTACATCCACATCAAACGGCTCCAGCGCGGTCAAGGCCGCGCCGATTTCCGTCCCCGACAGCATCGTGCCCGTAGCTTCAAGTGTTACTTGAACTGTGACTGGCAGTCGCTTGCCCGCTTTCTGCATCGCATCGAACACCCCCACGAGAGCAGCTTTGGCTTGAAGCAAATCCTGCGAGGTCTCAACCAACAACACGTCCACGCCACCGTCAATCAAGGCCGCAGCTTGTTCTTCATATGCCGCCGCCATGTTGTCGAATGTGATGTGTCCCAAAGAGGGCAGCTTGGTAGTCGGACCCATCGAGCCCGCCACAAAGCGAGGGCGACCCGGGGTAGAGAACTGTTGCGCCACTTCCTTCGCGAGGCGCGCAGCGGCAATGTTCAACTCCGCAGTCTTGTCTTGTAACTCGTACTCGGCCAAGACTACGCGCGTCGATGTATTCGTCTCCACCACGTCACAACCGACTTTGAAGAACGACGCGTGTATATCCTTGATAATGTCCGGCCGGCTCAGCACTAGCAGCTCGTTGCACCCGTCCTTGCCCCAGAAATCGTCCACACCAGGGTTGCGGAACTGGATGTTGGTTCCCATCGCGCCGTCGTAAACCACTACGCGCTCTTTCACGGTTTGTAGGAAATCGGTCATACTGCAGCTTTTAGCTCCGGGCCTTTAGCGCTTCGCTCCGGATCCATGCTTTCTGCTGTCACCGTGTCTGCCCTGACCCTTGGTGCTTTGAGCGGTTCCCCTTGGTTGCTCGTCGCTTCCGATTCGCGTTCGGTGGCGTGAATCTGCGGGGAAGAAGGTTACACGATGCACAAACGCCGGCCTCGAGGACCGGCGTATCAAAGCTTCGAACTGCGCAGGAACTTTTAACTCCCCGGTACCATCTCCGCTGGAGCCCCACCGTCCACGTCGGCCTGATTGAATACTGCGTTCGCGCCCATGTGTGCTGGCCGGGGGGCCAGCATTTGCTCCTTACGGTAAATCAAATTGCTGGCGCTAAAGGTCGCCAACTCAAAGCCGTGTCCATGTGTAATCGCATCCGTAGGGCAAGCCTCCACACAATACCCGCAAAAGATACATCGATTGTAATCGATGTTGTAGACCTTCGCATAGCGTTCGGCGCCACTGACGCGATGTTCGGCGGTGTTTTCGGCGGCTTCGATGTAGATACAATTCGAAGGGCAGGCGGCGGCACAAAGGAAGCAGGCTACACATTTTTCCAGGCCGTTTTCATCGCGTTGCAAAACGTGGGCTCCGCGGAATCGGGCTTCCATGCGCGCGCCTCGGAGCGGACCTTTTCCATCGGGATAATTTTCCACCGTAGTGGGCTGAAACATCTCCATGAAGGTGATGCTCATGCCCTTGGCGATGGCCGCGATGTTCTTCAAGACCGGCATTGCAAGTCTAGTATATCGGATTGAGGGGCGATTCGCGGGAGCCGAGCAGCGAAGCGCCTCTTGACGCAGCGGACGGTGCGATCCACGAATTGAGGCGAGTCGCCGACGCCGATATCGAGACCGGTTGCTGTTGCCTGCCCTTTCTAGAAAGGAATGTCTTCATCCGTGATCGGGCCTGCGGCGGCAGGCTCGGCTTCGGGAGTACGCTGGTCAAAGTTGTTGCCGCCACCTGCTGCTGCGCCGCGCGACCGGCCGCCGGCATCGTCACCGCCGCTCCCTCGCCGCGACCACCAAGCAGGATAAGGTCGCTGGCGACGACTTCGGTCATGTATTTTTTCTGCCCGGAGGTTTTATCGTCCCAAGATCGAGTTTGCAGGCGACCCTCGATGTACACTTTGCCGCCTTTTTTTAAATACTCACCGGCGATCTCGGCGAGGCGCTGCCAGAGCACGACGTTGTGCCACTCGGTGCGATCCTGCCACTCGCCGCTCTTGTCTTTGAAACGCTCGTTGGTGGCGAGCGTAATCTTGGCCACGGGCGTGCCGCTGGGGGTGTACTTGACTTCGGGATCTTTGCCCAGGTTGCCGATGAGAATTACTTTGTTGACGCTTTTTGCTGCCATGGGAGTGCTCCTTGATGTGATGGGCTTTGCCAGAGGCGCAACCGGGAAGGCCTCGCCAGCGGCCGGGAGAACATTTGCTCGGTCCGGTGGAAGCAATATACCAGAAGGCGGGCGGAGGAAGCTGTGCGGAATGACCGGGTATTCCCGTCGTGGGAAGAGAAAGCTTATCGCAGAGGGCGCGGAGCAGGGCCGCTGAGGCTGGAACACTGTCGAAAAGGCCAGGCAGCAAATTGGGCGGTTCGCGGTATAATCACTGCGATGCCTGCCCAACCCGGAGCCACCAGGGCCGTCGGAATGGTTCCCGACGAGCTGAAGTTTGAGCCGAAGTCTAAAGGCCTCGCCACCCCACGCAAGAAAAAACCGAAGGAACTGGCGGTCATCACCGAGTGCTGCACCGGCTGCGCCGGGTCGCCGGCGTGCGTGGAGTACTGTCCGGTGGAAGATTGCATGTTCTGGGTGCCGGACGAGGACTGTACGCCCTTCGGCCGAATCGCAGTCGATCCCATCCTCTGCATCGGCTGCAAGAAATGCATCAGCAAGGGGCCGGATGGATGCTTCCTGGACGGCTGTCCGTGGGATGCGATTGTGATGATCGATACCGCCGAAGTGGAGAAAGAAGTTGGAGTGATGGCGATTTGAAAAGCAGCTTTTAGCTATTAGCTCTTAGCCAATCCACCCGAAGTCCGTTTCAAACAACTCAAATTACTTTTCTCTGGCGCGAATCGCCTTCTCGGTTTCCAGCGCCTGCTGGCGGACGTGGACTGGGATACCTGGGAGCTCGCGCTCGTAGGGAAGAAGGGCGGGAATATCGTCGGGCTGGCCCATGAGGTAGAGTGCTCGTAGCGCTTCCCAGACCTGCTCGGTCGCAGGATCCACTACTGCCACTTCAGCACCGGCAGCCACGTTCGCGGCGGTCGGCGCGACCGAACGAATTCTCCCGGGAATAGGCGAGCGGATATCTACAGACTGCTTTGGCTGGCCTGATTGATCAACTGCGAGCTTGGCGATCAGTCCACCTTGATGAATTGCCGTGCCTATCTTGTCTGTGTCCACGATTCGGCCTGCCGTTGGAGCGGCGATGTGTGCGGGTTGGAGTAAAGCAAGAATCTGTGCCCGGCCGGTTGAATCGCCGAAGCGCACTAGCGATAACGCGGCGTTGCCACGGACCATAGGCGACGGATCAGTGAGCATCTTCAGGAGTGCTTCGTGGAAACCGGCACCGGAACTGTCCTGACCCATAACCCAGGCGTCAGTGTTGCGTACCTCTTCGATGGGGTCGGCGGCCAGGCGCACGAGTTCGGGATACCACTGTTTTGCTGCGGCGTCCTGCCGCGTCTTGTTCTGCTTGGCCATGCGCTCGCCTAACTGCACCAGAGCATGCTGAATGTGGCGGGGATGCTTGGTGTCCTGCAGATATTCGTTGAGCTGGCGGTCAGAAAGAGGACGGCCGAACCATGTGCTCCACCAGAACAAGAACGGCATCAGGCAGATGAGCCAGGCCGTCGAAAACAACAGAAGCCGCTGCGTGGTGGACATACGGCGGCGCGGCTCGATCGCCAGGTCTTGAGCACCCACGCTCCCCTCCTCGACGGTCATCGGATGCTCCCCCCCACGCGATCCGACCCAAAGACATACCATGGCTTGCCCACAATCGAGCCATTCTCAACGAGTCCGAATCCGGGTGATCGGCTGTCCAAACTGATGTCGCGGCTGTCACCCATCACAAAGCATTTGCCACTCGGAATGGCAACAGGTCCGAGGTCGTTCATCCCGTCAGGCCGTTGCGGTCCCACGTGTTGGACGTATGGCTCGTGCTGCCCCTCACCATTCCCACGGGGCTGAGAGTCAGGAAGGTAAACGGAAGGATCGCTAGCAGCCACCATTTGGAGGGCCTGTTTTGAGGAGTTAAATATCGTGCCAGGGGAACCGCACACGGCATAGATGTACAGACTGATCCAAGCTGAAAAGTGCGTAATGAGTCCGGGATAAAACCGGAGCAGACGCACGGGCCAAAAGCCAAAAAGTAAGGCAGAAAACAGGATCAACAAAATATTGCCTTTACGCCGCTGCCCAAGAAAGATTTGCCCGACTCCAGAAACGATGGCCGAGAAGAATGCGGCCAGCAAAAAGCGCCTCTTCTCGCGCGATGAGGAGGGCTGTGAAACCGACTCGAGGGTTGGAGAAGGTGCGGCGATGGACACTGCTTCGGACATCAACGTGAGCATATAACAGAAAACTACCAAGGACCCGCGAGAGCGTCACTCTTCCACGTCGGCATCGAGCACGCGTTCCTGCTCCAAATAATGCGAAATCGCATACTGGGCCAAAAGTGGCGTCAACAGCCGGATTTCGGCGCCGATCCATTCGCCTTTTGCGTGAGGAGCGTCAGGCGGGTGGTTGCAGCGGCCTCCACTGCCGAACTGTGGGCCAAAGTCGGCGCTCTGAAGCTGATCGAACTGCTTGATCTGATGCCAGGCTTGATCGCCCACGGTTCCGGCTACGTCAATTTTCAATTTCACGATTGGCATACAAGATCAAGCGCGCCGCTGGCGCCGTTTAGCGTGCCGTCGAGGGCAGGAAAGAAGACGTACTGCCGAGCGATCACGCGGCCGGCCTCGTAGTGCGACGATTGGCCATCAGTAACGCCAGTGCGAACATGACCAGGGAAAACAGCAGCAAGGTCGCCGTTGCCGATGAAAGCGGAAATGTAAGAGGAGCCTCAGGGTAGAGTAGTGCGCGCAACGCCTCCACGCCATAGGTCAGTGGATTCAATTGCATGAGGACGCGGATCCAACCTGAAGCACCCGCCAGCGGAAACAGCGCGCCAGATAACAGCCACAGAGGTATCAGAAACAAGTTGACAATGCCGTGAAAGGCCTGCGTAGAGTCCATGGGCCAGGCGATCGAAAAGCCCAGCGCCGTCAGCGCAAAAGAAACCAGGAACACCACTATCGCGACCAGGACAACTTGAAACGGTGAGAGGTGCACTCCCGCGAAAGGGGCGAAGATCAAGAAAATCATTCCCTGAACGGTTGCGAGGGTTGTGCCGCCCAGGACCTTTCCCAACACGATCGCCGAGCGCGGTACCGGGGCTACCAACACCGAGAGCAGGAAGCCTTCTTTCCGGTCGTCGATCACCGACATCATGGTGAAGATGGAGGTGAAGAGCACAATCATGATGAGCGCGCCGGGATAAAAATAATCGAGATAGTGTTGCTGGCCAGGCCCGCTGCCGGAGCGGAAGGAGGTTCCAAATCCTGAACCAATAACGAGCCAGAACACCAGAGGCGAGGCCAGCACACCCACCACACGAGCCTTCTGCCGGTAAAAGCGCACGATTTCGCGCCACCATAAGGTGAAGGCGGGCAGTGCCAGGCCGACGGAAACGGGCTCGACGGGTCGCGAAAGCGCGGTGGTGTGTGTGGCCATTGAGTTCAAGTTGCCTTCGGTGCCGAAGACTTTGCCGGCGCTGGCTTCTTGCCCAGCAAGCCGTGGTCGCGCATCTCCCAGTAAGCATTCAGCAAGAAACAAAGTGAGAGCGCTAGCAGGATCAGGCTCATGAAGAGACCGTCCACGGTGGCAGCGGGGGGCCACACGCGGATCATGCCGCTGAGCAATATCCATATTACCCCCAGCAGCGGGAGTATGCCGAGTACGAGAGAAAGAACGAGCATCATGGAAAGCAAGCTACCTCCTGTTGCAGCGCGTGCGTCCCGACAACCGTCCGACGGGCCAGAACGCCTGCCGAGCCGAAGGCTACGTGCCCCCGGGAAAGCCGCAAGATGGCGGCGCTACGAAGGTTGTGGAGCGTCGCCGTTTTCGCTCCAAAACTTGTGGCCGGTGCGGCGGATGAAAACGTCCTCCAGCGCCGGCTTGCTCACCGATATCGCCTGAATCCCTCCCGGGAAGGCTTCAACGACATCGGTTACGAAGCGGTGTCCTCCTGGGCGCTCAATGCGGACCTGATTATCGATCACGGTGGTGTGCACATCAAAGCGCGCCCGGATGTCATCCGCCAACCTTGCGGCATCGTGTGCCGCCTCCAGCAGCACCACGTCGCCACCGATTTCACTTTTTAGTTCCGCGGGAGTGCCCAGCGCGACGAGATTTCCTTCGTTCATTATGGCCAGACGATCGCAGCGCTCGGCTTCCTCCATCAGGTGTGTAGTCACTAGGACGGACACATGCTCTTCGTCGCGCAGCATTTGCAAATACTGCCACAGGTCACGGCGGGCTCCGGGATCTAATCCGGTGGTCGGCTCATCCAAGAGCAAGACACCGGGGCGGTGCAACAGTCCTTTGGCGAGTTCGATGCGACGCTGCATTCCGCCAGAGAAGGTTTCTACCCGTTCCTTGGCGCGATCGGCCAAACCTACTCGCGTGAGCATCTCCGAGATACGCCTATTCAGACTGGGTCCGCGGAGGCCGTAAAGGTGTCCCTGGTGCCACAAATTCTCGTATGCCGTGAGCTTAGGGTCAACGCTCTGGGCCTGGAAGACCACCCCGATCTGCCGCCGCAGCCTGGCAGCGTCTTCGGAAGCATCGCAGCCCATGACTACCGCCCGGCCTGCCGTGGGAACCATTAAGGTGGAAAGAATACGGAACAGCGTAGTCTTGCCGCTGCCGTTGGGACCGAGCAATCCGAAAAGCTCTGCCGGGCGGACATCAAACGAAACGCCATTGAGCGCGGTACGGTTCTCGTAGCGATGCACCACGTGCTGAAGGGAGATGACGGCGTCGGGAGCGGAAGAGCTTTCGACTCCAGGATCGGCGTATGCGGAAGATTTCGACGTCACGGGTGATTTTATGGGATCAGCCTATAACCAGTTTACGACGAGATGCTGTTGAGCATCATCGCCAGAAATAAGATAGGCAAGTAGAATACCGTCGCTTGCAGCAGGCGGCGAGCTCTCTGCTTCGAAATTGCGGCCGTGATTGGCGCCTTTAAGTGGGCGAGACGCACTCCAAAATAAAGCATTGCCAGGCCCAGAAGCACAGCGCAGCCGGCGTAGAACGTTCCTGCCATCCCGAGAAAAGTCGGCACCAGAGTCACCGGGATGAGTGCCACGGAGTAGAAAATGATTTGCCGCGCTGTGGATCGGCCGTCCACTTCGACCACCGGCAACATGCGGATCTTGCCCGCCGCATAGTCTTCGCGATAGAGCCAGGCAATAGAAAAGAAATGCGGAAACTGCCAAAAGAAAACGATGGCGAACATGGCCAGCGCGCCCCATTCCAACCGTCCGCGGGCCGCGGTCCATCCCAAAACGCCTGGCATCGCCCCTGGAAAGGCTCCCACAAACGTACAGATGGGGTGGATTTTTTTCAGCGGTGTATATGCCCCGAGATAGACGACCGCTGTGGCTACAGAAAGCAAGCCGGTGAGCGGATTAAGCGCCAACGACAAATAAAGCGCGCCGCCAAGGGCCATTGCGACACCCGACACCAGAGCGCGATGCGTGCTCATTCGTCCAGTGGGAAGCGGACGTCCAGCAGTCCGGCGCATGTGCCGATCGACGTCGGATTCCATTACTTCATTCAAGGCGGCCGTGCCGCCCGCCACCAGGCCAACGCCGAGCAGCGTGTGAAAAAGGCCCCACGAAAGGGAAGAAACGCCGGCGCGGATTGCCCCAAAGTAGTAGCTGCACCATGCCGTCATGACGACCAGCGTGGTTACGCGTAGCTTAGTGAGTTCGGCATAGTCGCGGACAAGGGTGAGGGGACCGCACGGGAGGGCCAGAGGTTGGGTCGCGATGCTCATGCGGCAGAAGGATCCTGATGGGCCTGCGGTACTCTTTCTTCAAACGCTACGGGCACGTGTCTCCAAACCTGAATCGCCAAGACTACCGCTGTTGCCAGCAACAACGCACCCACGGCAACATGGGCCACCGTTGAGACTACCATGGGCAGCTCAGGCTGCGCTGCATCCTTACCCCATGCTACTCGTGTTAGAAATGCTGCAAAGCCAAGGCACAACTGCGCGATCAGAAGCGAAAGCACGAGCATGGCGGGTCGCCGCACTGCCTCGATGTGAGCGTAGAGCGAAAGGGCACGAATGGCGGTCCAGGTGAGAACGAAAGATACGACTACGGCATTCACCACATGCGGCCACCAACTCATCCCATGGTGGCGGAAAATAGCCCCCAGCACAAGCTGCACGTACAGAACGAAAATCGAGAGCAAAGTGAGCGTGAACAGAGCGGGCCTCCGCGTATCAAACTCGATTCGCGGTTGCTCTTCTATCCACTGCCGACCAGTGAACAGGGCTATTACCACGGCAATGCAAAAAAACGTCTGGGCCAGGGCGGCGTGGGCAGAGGAAATCGCTGGAGGAAGATAGAACAGGACCGTAAGCCCGCCGAGGATTCCCTGCGCGATCACCGTGCCAACCGCTGCCAGTGCCAAGATCCGCAGCCAGCGGCGCTTCTCCACTCGCCAAGTCCAGATTGCGAGGATAAGCGTGAGAAGCCCGGCTACCTGCGCGATCATGCGATGGATGTGCTCAAACCGCACTCCACCCACCAGCTTCGGAATCTTGTACCAGGAGCCGAAAGACGTTGGCCAGTCAGGTACGGACAATCCGGCGTCATTGCTGGTTACCAGCGCGCCAGCAATGAGGAGCAGAAAAGTCCAGCTGGCAAGGGTCACCGCAAACCTGTGGTGCCCCTGGTTATACGGTCTGGCGATGAACTTCAGAACGTGCTCCTCGGACATCCCTTCCGATTGTTTCGCTACAGAACTGGCGGGTTGCAAAGAGTTATACAACCCTCTATCTCGAAATAGGTTTTAACCAGACCGCGTCTCCTCCGGACGCGAGGTTGCTCACATCCCCCCGGCTTTGAACGTCTGGTCCACGGTCTTAGTGTCTTTTGCGGCGACCGTGACTTTCTGGTCCTGCTCGCCAAGCTTTTCGTGAACAAAAGCGATAGTGTAATCTCCGGGCGGCAGGCCCTTGATCTCGTACTTGCCAGATTTATCGGTGACTGCGAAGAACGGGTTCTTCACTACGTTGATGTACATCTTCATCCATGGATGCTGGTTGCACTTCACAGGCAACATGATTTCTTCACGGGCGAAGTTTTTTTGGAGCGGGGCAGCCTGCGGCGGCTGTGACTCATTCCACTCGCGGTTGTCTTTCGGGGTGGGATGGATGTTGTGGGTAGTGGGATCGTCGTTCTTGATCTCGACGGTCTGACCTGCCATGACCCCAAGGACGTGAGGATGGTACTTGCAGCCGCTCTGATCGAGCACGACAGCATCGTTAGGAACGTCAAACGTGCGGCTTCCCAAGCCGTCCTTCACGTAGACGAATACATTGGCAAGGTTGCCGCCTTCGACCACGACGGCTTCAGCTTCGTTCGGACCCTTGCAGCCAGGATCCTGGCTCATATCGATCTTGGCGGGCTTTGGAGCCGTTCCATCAAACTTCACCGTGCCGCCGACCTTGGCGGCCGTTGCTGGATCAATCGGGGTGGCGGCACCCGCGGGCGCTGCCTGCTGCTCCGACGTGGTGTTGGTGGATTGCTCGGTGTTCTCCTTCTTATTGCACGCGGTCAGCAGGCTGATCGCAAACAACAGACTGACTGTCATCATTGCTAAACATGTCTTCTTCATAATGTCCGCACCTTTCTTGGAAAGTCTAGGATCAACGAATATAGATACAAATGCCGTCGGGGCGCTTTTACGAAACCGTTCATTTTACCGCGAACCACCGCCGCCGAGCGACGTCGATGCGCCAATGCTGCTCGCGGTTCGCTTCCTGCTGGTCTTATGTTGGCCGGCGGGCTGCATTGCCGCCCGCGCGCGTCCCATGGAGCCAGCCACGCGGTGCTGCTCCTCTGGTGTCAATTGGAAGATGTAGTCGGTTAGCAGCTTCCGATGATCTCCGTCGTAGCCCTGGAACGTTGGCGGCGTCGGCCCGGCAAACACCCACTGATTATTCTGCTGCTTGAACAATCCGGAGGGCATAGACGTTCCCGGACTGATCGCCTGCGGATCGGTGATCCAACGCTCTACCCAGTCGGGCTTCAGCCGCTCCTTGGCCAGGAGGAAGTTTGGCGCGGTAGCAATCTTGTCGTGACTCGGATCGCCGGTGGCGTGGCACTTCAGACAAGGCGCGGCGGTGCTTGAGAACAAGCTGCGTGCCATGTCGTTTTCTTTGGCCGTGAGCACCGGCACCTGCTCCGGGATGTACGGCATCGGCTGCTGCGAAAGAGCCTGGAAGAAGCGCACCAGCTTGCGCAATTCGTTGTCAGAGAATGAGAACGTGGGCATGCGAACTTTCAGGTAGGGACGCACGCCGTTGCGGTTGGTGTCGGTTGTACTCAGCGCGGGATTCGAGAGGAATTTCCGCAGCCACTCAGGATCGACGCGCGCACCTTCGGTCAAGAGTTTTGGCGGCAGTTGCTCCTGATTGTCGGCATACTGCTTCAGTCCCATGAGAATCGTCTTCTGCCCCGGGATGAACTGGTGGCATCCCATACAGTTGTACTTCTTGACGATCCACCAGCCCTCCTGGATGTCGTGACGCGCGTCGCCAGGTTTGTACTGATAACTCACCGGCAGGGAAGTCTCTTCGCTGCCCATCAAGAAGGTAGTGAGATCGAGGACCTGTTCCTTGGTCAAGTGGACATTGGGCATGCGCAGCGCTTCGGTCTCGCCCTTGACTAGGCCCTGATCGTAAACGTCAGGTTCGGCAAGTTTGTGTTCAAAAAATCCCTTGTGATCGTACCAGGGAGTTTTGGCGGGACCGTCGGGAAGCCGCGCCAAATCTTCGGAATTCTTGATCGGCTCGCCATCTTTGCCTCCGCGCTGCGCGGCTTCTGTGAATAGGGCGAAGTCAAGGCGCTCGATTGGCTTGCTGCCTTCAAACGTCAACTCAGTTCCGATGCGTCCTTCATCTTCGAAGCCGGAGATCTCATGACAGCCAGCGCAGCCATAATGCCGGACCCATTTCTTGCCTTCCTCCTTCAAAGCCGGGTCATCCATGAATGACGCTTCGGCGTATGCGGATGGCTCCTGCTTTTTCTGAGACATCAGGTAGGTGGCAATATCCTGCGCGTCTTCCAAGGACAGACGCAGGCTCGGCATCACCGTCATGTTCTGCACTTGCAGTTCGTGGCCATCGTTCGGGCACTGGCTATGATCGAGATCGAACTTGTAAGGAAGTCCCTTCTTTGCGTAGTCCTCGGGGCCGATATCTTTCTTCTCGTATGGGCAATACGGACGCGTGCGTTCGCGCGCGTTATGAATCCAGCGCGCGAGGTAGTCGTAATTGGCCTTCTCACCGACGCGAGTGAGATTGGCGGCGAATGTGCCGCCTTCCAATTGGTCGCCATGTTCCATGGAATGGCAGGCCATACAACCGCGCGTCTCAAAGAGTTCCTTGCCATGAGCTGCATTACCGGGTTTTTGTTTGGGTAACGCATCAGTGAAGCCAGACTGCCAGATGTAAGCCGAGATCGCTTGAATCTGATGATCGGTCAGCCGGAAGTTCGGCATCTTGGTGGTGGGACGAAAATCGGTGGGCTTCTTCAGCCAGACAGGAATCCAGTTCTTGGTGAGCTTCAGCCGGATGTCTTTTAAATTTGGTCCGACCTTCTTCATGTCCTGCATGAGGCTGTGCGATTGAAAATCCAGCTGCTGCAAGCGCCCGTCGAGCTTGCTGTTGGCGACTCTCAAGGCCACTGCCTTGTCGTTCAGCTGGTTCGCTTCTTCGTTGGTCGTGGCCGTGTCGGCCTGCTTCATCAGGTACGCGGTTTCTTTGATGTTTTCTTTCTTTTGTGTTTCGATTTGCTTGATCTGCTGGCCGACGGAGTTCACATCTTCCGGTTCTTTGTCGTATCCCTCATAGCGGTGGCAGCCCATGCATCCCTTCTGCCGGAAGAGGTCTTTGCCATCGTTGAGGGTCTGGAATTGCACGTCATTGCTTGCCAAGACCATGTCGGCAGCGTGACAGTTCTGGCAGCCGGCTTGGGCATTTTCCTTAGGAAAAAGCGGCCACAGCCAGTGTTCATAGTTGCCGTGAGCTTTTGCAACGCTGGTAGTAGCGCGGCCATTGCCCTGATGGCAAGGGGAGCAGCCGAATTTCTCGGGATCGTGAATCTTCAACAATTCCGGCTCGGGATGGCTGACCAAAGCCTGCGCGTACTCGTCCGGCTTCTTCTGGCCTTTCTCCGTCATGGAGGCGGGCGTGATCTTCAGCGGCTCGCGCGCGCCCATATGACAGGACTCGCACCGGTCGACGATATTCGCCTCGGCCACATTGATCTGAACGATCGTCGGATCCCAGTCGGATGTTTTCTTCTTCAGCCCGTCAATCTGGGCCGGAGTCAGATCGACCATGTGATCAGAAAGGTATTCGTCCAGCTTGGTTTTGGCGGCCGTCACCGGCTTCAGAACGTCGCCGAGTTCCAGGCTCAATTTAGTGCGCTGGTCGCGGATCTGGTTGTACGTCTCTTCGAGTTCGTGGAAATTGTATTTCTTCCTGGTGCCGTCCGGGTAAACGACCGTGGCTTGCTCGTTCTCGTAGGCCTGGAGGTCTTTCCGCCTGCTGGCTTTAGAGGACGAGCTGGAGGTCGTCTCGATCTCGTACGTAAGTGCGTTGACATACGCGCGACGGTCGGTGAATACGCTCTGCACTGCCAGCAAGCGCGCGCTGGCGTCGTCGAGTTTCTCTCGGGCTTGCCTGGCCTGAGCTGCGGAATCGTCGCTGGCTTTCTTCCAGGCCGCGTAGAGCGTCGTGTATTCAGGATTTTTCTCGACATCTTTTTCCGACGCCGCGGACTTCGATTTCGACGTATTCAGAAATGCAGAGTAGCGGTCTTTCCACTGTTCCTGAAATGCCTTCCACGGACGCTGCCCCCAAGCCTCATCCCACAAAGCCCAAAACAGCGTGGCGATCAGGAGGAGGGTGGCGATGAGATAATGCGCGGCATAGGACTTGCTTACAATCGGATCTCTCTCGGGGATTGGCTGCTCAGGCACCGCTTCCTCCCACCTGGACGTTGAACTTCAGTAAGGTCTTACGTTCGTTCGCGAAATATTGTCATTCCGAAGCGAGGAATCTGCTTTCCTCACACGTTGAACCAGGGCGTAATCCACACATACTTGATATGCCACAACAGCCGCAGAGCCATCTTCAGCGGCAGTGCCACCATAGTCAGTAAAAAGAACTGCACAATAGAGAACTGCAGCAGACTCATACGTTTGAAGTCTTTGCCCATGTACCGGCGGAACAGGGAGTACACCAGAAATCCTCCCAGTAGGTAGTAGCCGATCACAACGATGCCGCCGAAGATTGCCTTCGCCACGTTCGACGTGATGCCGAAAATATCCGGCAGATCACGATTGACTTCATAGATCAGGCGGTTGTGATCCCAGGTTTGCCCGGGCCAGAACCACTGCCAGCCGGGCCCGCGAATAAAAGTCCCAATGATGATCATCGCGACCCAGAGAATGATGAAGCCAAACAAGAAGGTGGAAATCGAAAATTTGCGCTGCTTCCAGGTGTAGTACCCGCTGCCTAGCGGGTTCGTATCTATATACGGAATCGCCATCAGACCCACAATGATCAGTGTCGGCATGACTACGCCCGCGATCCAGGGATCGAAATAGACGAGCATCTCCTGCAGTCCGAGGAAATACCACGGAGCCTTCGCGGGATTCATGGTCAAGTTTGGATTTGCCGGCTCTTCAAGCGGAGCATTCAGGGTGATGGACCACACCATTAGAACGATGGTGACGATAATGGCTGCGAGAAACTCAATGCGCAGAAGGAAAGGCCAGACGTGGACTTCTTTCTGCCAGCCTGGCTTGAACGGCCAGGTCTTGCGATGATGGGTCTTGGCCAGGGCGGGATCGGTTTCAAGCTGCGCGATGAGCACATCGTTGGCATGCGCCTGCCTCCACGCCAGATAAATGTAGAAGGCCAGCAGCGGGATCAAGCCCACAATCGGTACATTGTCCGGAGCCGAACAAATCTCCCAAAGTTGTCGCCAGTCCATAACGTTTCCCTGTAGAAGCGTGGCTTGCTACGTCTTTTCCGTCATCGTCCGCAATGCTGCAGATACTTTCTACTCTCCGGCCGCCTTCGGTCCTCGTCGCGGCTTGTCTGCTTCGGCTTCCAGCATCACTGGTGCGGGGCCGGAGATTCCGCCATCCTTCCGCACGCGCCAGAAGTGAACGATCATCAAGATCGACGCCACGATCGGAATCCCGATGCAGTGCCAGATATATGAGCGCAACAGCGCATTCGCATCCACAATTGAGCCGCCTAGCAATCCAAAGCGCACATCGTTGTAAGGCGTCATCCCGAGCATCGAGCCGAACGGCCCTTCGTGCCCGAGGAGCGGCGTAGCTCGCGCCATGTTCGTGCCCACGGTCACGGCCCAGAATCCGAGTTGATCGTCGGGCAGCAGATATCCGGTAAAGGAAAGGAGCAACGTGAACACCAGCAGCAGCACGCCGATGTTCCAATTGAATTCGCGCGGCTTCTTATATGAGCCGGTTAAAAACACACGAAACATGTGGAGCCAGACGCCAATCACCATCAAGTGTGCGGCCCAGCGGTGCATGTTGCGCAAGATCTTGCCGAAGGGAACATCGTGCTCCAGATAGAGCACGTCGCGGAACGCCTGAACCTTGCTGGGATGGTAGTAAAACATCAGCAGCACCCCGGTGTAGGTCAGCACAATGAACAAATAGAACGTGATTCCGCCCATGCCCCAGGTGTAGCTGTAGCGCACGGCGTCGCGGTTGATTTTTGCCGGATGCAGATGCAGGAACACATTCGAGAGCACACCCAACGCGCGGTTGCGCGGCGTGTCATCGTGCTTGTGGCGGAAGATGGAGGTGTAGACCTGGGTCTTGGTTGGATCCTTCAACCCTTCGATCTGTTCTTTCGCCTTGGCAGGAATATCGGTCTTAAGGCCCTGGATGTGCTCTTTCACACCAGCCTTCACTTTTTCCAGTAGGCCTACTTTTCCGCCGTTTTTCCCGTTGGTACTGTTCGGATTATTTTCGTCAGCCATGAATAGTCCTGAAATCCATTGTTCTGAGAGCGACTGCTCAGCTCCTCAAGCCGGAACCCGCAACCTGAAACTTACACGCCGGTCAAGAACGCTCCCGAATCATTAAACTTGCTGGGTTGTCCCTTTGGCCACTGATACAGCCGCGAAGTATCCACAATAATTTGTCCGTCGGGCGCCAATTCAACATGAGCGCGATCCATGGGGCGCGGCGCCGGCCCTTCGAAATTAATTCCTTCGCTGTCATACCCGCTGCCATGGCAAGGACACTTGAACTTATTTTCACTCGGCTTCCAGTCGGGAGTGCAGCCCAAGTGCGTGCAGCGGGCGTAAATCACAAATAGGCGATCGGGCGTACGATCGACCCATATGCGGTATCGCTGCTGAAACTTGGTGTCGACTCCGAGCGCGAACTCGGAGGGATAGCCAATCTTGAAAACTGCATTGGGTTCGAAAAGGGTACGCGGCAGAAAGAAACGGAAGAAAGCGAGGAACCAAGCTCCCAAGAAGGCGGTGACACCAACCCAGACCAGGCGCCGGCGCCGCTTGTCGATTTCCGTATTTGACGGACCGACTGCGGCCACTCCCGCAGACGCGGCCGCTTTTGAGGTGCCTACTGCCGGCGTGCCCACATACTTCGTGGCATCGACCGCGCTTTTAGCTGCCGGCGCTGGCGCTTCCGGGTTCGGAGTGGGCTTTTCGCCCTCCGTAACCGCCATGAGTCCCCTCCTAAGAATGAAGACTTACATTCGTAGCAAATCAGCCGGCAACCAAAAGCGTTGGCGCAGTCGGATTACTTTCTGGAGCCGCCATCGAAAAATTAGGCGTTGACTCTTTGCCTACGGCCGTCAGCACCATCTCGCTCAAGGCTTGTATGAATTTTGGAGAATCATTTAATCCGTTACTCATCTCGAATTGACTAATGCCCAGCCGCCGCGCTTCTTCGCGCGCCTCATGGTCAATCTCACCCAGCGTTTCCACGTGATCGGACACAAACGAGATCGGGACGACGCAAACTTCCCGCACGTGTTCCGCAGCCAGATCCTTCAGCGTGCGGTGCAGGGAAGGTTGCAACCATTTGCTCGCTCCTACTTTGCTCTGATAACAAAGCCGGTGACGGTTCGTCCAGTCACCGCGATTCATTACCAAACTCACGGTGTGCTCGATTTGCCACTGGTAGGGATCACCCTTTGCAATCACTGCCAGGGGAACACTGTGGGCGCTAAAGACAATTTCGGTCCGCGCCGGCACCGGGAAACGAGCGAGGGCGTCATCAACCTTTTGCACCAGCGAGTCAAGGTACCTTTCATTTTGGTAGAAATACTCTACGCAGTGCACCGGGATCTTCTCATCAAACAGCCGCCGCCACTCGTTCAAGCTGCTGCCGGTCGTAGTAGAGGAGTATTGCGGATACAACGGTAGCAATACCAGCTCATCGCAGGCGGCGGCCCGTAGTTGAGCCACAGCCTCGGCAGTAAACGGATGCCAGTAGCGCATAGCGACAAAACACCGCGCCTCCAATCCCAGCTCTGCCAATTCCGCTTCGAGCGCCCGTGCCTGCCGTTCGGTGAACCTCCGAATGGGCGAGGCGCCGCCGATGGTCGCGTAATGATGCTGAACTTTGCGCGACCGCGTAGCGGAAATCAACTTTGCAAGGGGTTTGCGCCCGATGCGGGCAAAGGGAAAATCAATAATGTCCGGATCACAGAAGAGGTTATAAAGAAACGGCTCTATCGCAGCTAGCGAATCTGGCCCGCCCAGCTGAAACAGAACTACCCCCACACGGCGCGTTGTCTTCGCCATTCCTGCAGATTCCCCAGAACCGGCGAATTTACTCTCATCTCATGCGAGAGTCAATGCCAGAGATGGGTTTGCCTGAAATGGGTTTGTCAGGGTTGACAGTGTAAGGGTGACGTCTGCTACGGGAGCTGCAGCTCAGTTTTCTCCGGAACGGTCACGTTCCTGCGCTCGCCCTCATAGGAGTAGAGAATGCGCAGCCACTTGCGAGCTCCGGGCAGCGGATCGCTTCCCATGCTGTAGTTATCCACGCGAAGGTAGAGTCTGCCGTGATCAATGCGGCTGCGCAAGGCCTCGGTTACATTTATAAATTGCCCTTCGGCTCCGTAGTAGGCGCGAAGAATCCGAAGTCCTCGTCCCCGGTGTTCATAGCTCTCTTCACGACGATCGTCGCGGTTGTGCTCTTCACCCCGTTCCTGCCGCGCGTGTTCCTCGCGCCGCTCCCCTCGATTTTCGGGATCCAGTTCCAGATTGACCGTGCTTCTCTCCGGATAGCTGTATTCCTTGACGCCACCGTCCCAATGGCGCACGCGAATGGTCAGGGTCTTGTTCTGGTGCGGTGCCGGATCGATCCCAAGGTTAAAGCGCGTGACCTCGAACTGCAGGACTCCGTCGTGGACGAAGGTACGCACGCGAGCCGTTACATCTACACGGTTTCCCGGAGCACCCCACTCGGCCCCGACGAACTCGCCCCCCTGCGCTAGAGCTGAGCCTGCCAATAGGAATGAACAGGCCAAGGCAGCCACGGCCACTATCGCTGATCTGTTGTTCATAGTTCTCCCTTGTTCCTCGGTCAAATCATAAAGTCGAACGAGCACAGGAAACACCTGACGGAAGTCCACGAACTAGAGTGTGGGCGGGTTGGGTTTGACTCAGTATGAGCCCAATAATCTGCCCTGGCTGCACTCAATCCTGGCCCCTTTGAGATGGCCAGATGGAGTCGTCCGGAAGCACATCGAGGCGGTTCGGGCGGTGTGAAGAGCACGGCGGCTTGGGCAAAAGCTGGGTGCGGAGATTCAGAAGAGACTCAGGCGCGGGACGGCGCAGCGGCTTTGTGAGTCTCGGCTTCCGCCATAGCCTCGATCACAGCATCGGCAAACTGTGACGTTCCAGCCTTGCCGCCGATGTCGCGCGTCAGCTTGTCTTTGTGCCGATAAACATTCTCCAGCGCGTTGCGGATCTGGGTGGCTGCCTCATGTTCGCCCAAGTGGCGGAGCATCAGCAGTGCGGATCGCAATAGCGCCGTCGGATTTGCCAGATTCTTGCCGGCAATGTCCGGCGCTGAGCCGTGCACTGCTTCAAAAATTGCACAGTGGTCGCCGAGATTGGCGCTGGGCACGAATCCCAGGCCACCGACGAAGGCGGCGCACAAGTCTGAAATGATGTCGCCGTATAAATTGTCCATTACCAGCATGTCGTACTGATAGGGATTCATTACCAGCTGCATGCAGGTGTTATCCACGATGTGCTCGCCGTACGTGATCTCGGGATACTCCTTCGCCACGTTGCGCGAGCAGCGCAGGAATAAACCATCCGACAGCTTCATGATGTTCGCCTTGTGGATGGCGTGGATTTTCTTGCGCTGATTCTTCCGGGCATATTCGAAGGCGAAGCGGGCAATGCGAGTCGAGGCTTTTTCCGTAATGATCTTCAGACTTTCGATTACGCCGGGCACAACCTCGTGCTCCAATCCGGAGTAAAGGCTTTCAGTATTCTCGCGCACAATAATGAGATCGACGTCGGGAAAGCGCGTAGGAATATGAGGTAAGTTGCGAATCGGCCGGAAATTCGCATAGAGTTCAAACTTCTGGCGTAGGGCGACGTTGATGCTGGAAAATCCCCCTCCGATGGGAGTTGTCACCGGACCTTTCAATCCCACCCGCGTGCTCTCGATCGACTCAATCACTTCCTTGGGGATGTACTCGCCGGACTTCTCATAAGCTTCCGTACCCACCGCAAAAGTTTCCCAATCAAACTTCACGCCGGTTGCTTCCAGGATGCGCACCGTTGCCTTGGTTACTTCGGGGCCTATGCCGTCGCCGGGAATCAGCGTTACCTTGTGGCTCATAAAACTCGGTGCTCGTTTATGCCTTGACGCTCTTCTTTCCGACCTCCGCGACTTCCTTCGCCTTCACTAAATCTTTCAACTCATCCATGAATTCTTTGACATCCTTGAAATCCAAATAGACTGAGGCAAAGCGCACATACGCTACCTTGTCGTGGCGCCGCAGCCGGTTCATGATCAATTCCCCGACTTCGCTGGTCTTGCGCTCGCGTTCCGCCGAATCGATCACGAACGACTCCGCTTCGTTCACAATCTGCTCCAGCTTGCTGATTGGTACCGGACGCTTCTCACAAGCGCGCAGCAGACCGTTGAGCACCTTCTGGCGGTCAAACTTCTCCCGCCGGCCATCCTTCTTCACGACCATGTAAGGGATTTCGTCGATGCGCTCGTAGGTAGTAAATCGCTTGCCGCACTTCAGACACTCGCGCCGGCGGCGGATGGACTCCGCCTCTTTGCTCTCGCGCGAGTCGACCACCTTATCATTCGCAAATCCGCAAAAGGGACATTTCATGGCGCTGATGGTTCAAAGTTCAATTCTTCGTATCCGCTTGCACTTCGTAACTCGGCGACACCGGAAACCTTGTCATTCCTGCGCCTGAGCGAAGGCGAAGAAAGGAGGAGTCTGTTTTTTGTGTAGCAAATTGAAATTGTAACAGGGGGTCGAGGCCTCTCAGCCCGACCAAAGGTGCCTACCCGCGCCGCAAGAAGAACGAAGCTTACGGCTCGATTGTGTGCTTGGCAAATGAGGAGTGACTCACCCCCTGGAAGCGCGGCACGAGGAAATGCTCTGCCTGCGGCGGCGCAAGAGACACGAAATTCACGCCCCTGGCGCTTCCAACTCCGCCTTCTCCGCCCGATGGCTTTCCTCCGACAGCTTTCGCAACGATAGGCGCTCAAGATGCGCCAGGAACAAACCCGCTGGTATTACCACCGCAAAGGTCACCAGCCAAAGCAAAATTCCGCAACTGGCTGCCATCTCCGGAGGCACATCAAACACACTCGAAAGAGTCGCAATCGTCGCCATCTGCGAACCACCGCCCACCGCGGGCAATTGCAGCATTGAGCCGACCATGCTCGAGCCCATTAGAATCAGGATCTGTGCCAGTGGGATATCCAGGGCATCCATGCCATACGAATGCGTCACTGCCTTGTATGCCAGCGCGATGATGTACCACATGCCTACCGACACCAACGTCAGCCACAGCAATGAAACCGGTCCACGAATTGTGTTAAGCCCCAGCCGAAACTCTCGCACCCTCTGCGCAAGCCGATGCCCAAGGCTGGCCGCGTGCCGACTGGAGGACAGATGCCCAAACCGCTCCTCCACCCACTGTGCGATCGCTTCGCCATATCGCGCGATGACCACAGCACCGGCGGTCATCACGGCCACCAGAGCAATAAGAACAAATCCGGCTTCACGAAAGCGGACGTAGTACTCCGGGTGCGGAATCGATGGCAATGCGCTGGGCAAGAAAATCGCCAGCACCATCAACAGCGTAAATGCGCCAATATCAAAGATTCGCTCGACCGCCCAGACCGCCAGTTGCGAAGAGAAAGGCAAATCCTGCCGCCGGGCGATCAGGTACGGGCGGATGAATTCGCCGGCGCGCCCAAGCAGGGCGAGCCCCGCGAAGCCGATCAGCGTGGGCGATACCAAACTCACGATCGTCGCTTGCGGCCGAACTGGCTCCAGAAAAATCTTCCAGCGCACGGCCCGCAGGGCATAAGCGATGTAGATAAGCGCAACGGCATACACCACTTGGAATTTGTTGATCCGATGGGTTTGAGTCCAAAACGTGCCCCAGTCAAAGCTCTGCCAGTGCCGATATTGCAAGTAAACAAGAATGGCGAGAATGAGAAAGACGACCGCACTCACCACGATGCGCTTTTTGTCCATGAAGGGGACCGCTCCGCCAAATCGTCCCGATTCCGCGGAGCTGGAAACGGCACGTTCAAAGGTAAATGACACGACAATACCGGTCAAATTCGGAGGACACGGCTAGTGCTTTCACTACCTAGTGCTGAGAGACAGAAACAATCTCCCTAAGGATGGATTTCCCAACCTACTCATTCCGCTGTTTTGAAGAGGACCATTTAGCCCGAGCGGAGGAATTCGGAGTTTGCTGTTTCGTAGCCGCCCTACTCGCAGAACCTACAGGCGAAGCCTTAGGAGCGCTCTTGTGCGGCGCGACGGGTTGCGTTGCCACGCTTTTTTGCGCTAGTTTCTTTCGATTGAAGTCTCGCACGATGCGCGCCACGTACGCGCGGGTTTCATAATATGGAGGCACGCCGCCGAACTGCTCTACCCGCCGGGGCCCCGCATTGTAGGCGGCCAGCGCCTTGACCAAGTCAAAGTTGTAGCGCTCAAGAAGTTCGCGCAAATACCGCGTACCGCCCTCCACGTTTGCCTGAGCGTCAAACGCATTTTCCACGCCTAACTGCGAAGAAGTCTGCGGCATGAGTTGCATCAGTCCCTGTGCACCTTTCCGCGACACTGCCCGGACATTGAAGCCACTCTCCGCCCGGATGACGCTATTGACCAGATCCGGGTCGAGCCGGTGGCGATTGCTAGCTGAGTTTACTACCTCACTGAGGTCGGTCTGATTCAGATTCGCGACGTTCAAATGTGCGCTCCGCGCCTCCGCTGGGTTCTGCGTCGCCGCAGGCTTTGGATCTGCCAGAGCTGCTTCGAAGTGCTCAATCTCTGCCGTGGGTACATCAACGAAGCTTGATCCATCCGCGCTCACGAAAAGCCGCGTCACACCGCCGAGCACTTGGCGCCGCTCGTGGCGGATCGAGAAGCCATTCCGCAGAACCGCCAGGTCGGCAGCGAAGCAGGAAACTGCTGACGCCCCCAACAACATGCCAAACGACAATCCGACCTGAATCAGCCTTTTCATCACGAACCGCTAAAAACTAGTCGCTAACCACTGAACTTCTCGTGCCTTCGAGCACTTCCTCCACTGCCGCGGCCACCCCACATTGATCGTTCGGCAGCGTCGGTGTCCAGCCGCGTGCCTGCAACTCTACGCAGGCATTCCCCATGATAACCGCATGTCCGGCGAACTCAAGCATCTCCACATCGTTATGGTTATCACCGATGGCCATGACCTGTTCTCGACTAAGACCGCGATGTTCGGCCCAGCGCTGCAACGCGTGACCTTTCGAACACCCTCCGTTCAATACATCGATCATGGAGAGATTGCGCGCTGGATACTCCGTTCGTAACACAGTGACTTGCCCATCCAGTCCTGCGTTCTTCAGCCCACGCCTAGCCTGCTCCATGCGCGCCATCGATCCACAAAACATGGCCTGCACCGGATCTGTCACCAGCGAATCCTCAAGGGGCACCACGAACTCGATAAACTCCATATTCTTTTCCAGCCACCGCCGGATGCTCGTGCTCAGTTCGTCCATGTGCTCCAGCACGATCGCGCCCCGGGATTCCTTGTCAAATGTAAGAACGGTATTGCCACGAAATTCTTGCATCGCATGGCACACGCGGAGGCAAGTCTCGGCTGGCATCATGTCGCGATGAAACGTCTCCCCGGTGAGCGAGCGCGTGACCGCCCCATTTGAGCTGATCAGCCACAAATCGAATCCAAGTTGCTGCGCGATAGGCAGCGCAAAGGTATGACGTCGGCCGGTAACCAGCACGACCTCGATGCCCGCCGCATGCGCCCGCCGGAGGGCGGCCAAGTCGCGCTCAGAAATTTGAAACTGGGGATTAAGTAGCGTGCCGTCGATATCGGTCGCCAGCAGCCGAATGGAAGGCTTCGAAAGCTTCACCATTTGCAATTTTAACATCCTGTCGCCGCTTGAGTTTGCACTGCTAAAGCCTAACGCCGGAAGCCTGACCCCTGCCTTAGAATCATTTCTTGACTGTCTCGTTAGAACTTGATCATCTGCGTGTCGTCCTGGTGCGGACGCGCAATCCGCTCAACATAGGCGCTGCTGCGCGCGCCATGAGCAACTTCGGATTCCACCACTTGCGAGTCGTCAATCCATATGAGGTCGCATTTCGTCAAGCTCGTTCCGCGGTCGGAGCGTCAGCTTTGCTTGCAAACGCCGAAGTGTATGGAACCGTGGACGAGGCCGTTGCTGACTGCTCTCTAGTCGTCGGTACTACTGCCGTCCGCAACCGCGAGTTGCACCATCAGCTTCGGCCCATCGAATATGGAGCACGCCTCATGCTTAAGCAGCTCGCCTCCGGCCCAGTTGCCTTGCTGTTCGGTTCGGAGAAGGTCGGCCTCTCCAATGCCGACCTGAGCCACTGCCACTGGCTGGTGCGTATTCCCACGCGCGAAGAAAATATCTCGATGAACCTGGGACAGGCGGTGGCTGTCTGCCTATATGAACTTGTTCGCGACTCCCAAATCAAGTCCACCCACCTGTCGGAAAAGGCGAAATCGCAGAAATCGAGAAAGAGTCAAGGGCTGGACTCACACCAGCCCGCGCCAATGGTCGAAGTCGAGCGCATCACCAGCGTGCTCTTCGACGTGCTCCGGGCTACCCGGTATTGGAATCCCGGCGCTGGGGCCGCGACCGAAGTGAAAGTTCGCCGCCTGGTCCGCCGCCTCAACATCCCGGTCGGGGACGCCGAGGTATGGCTCGGCATCCTCCGCCAAATCCTGTGGAAGATTCGATCAGGGGAAAAATCGCTGCCCTGAACGGCGCATGCTATATTCTCGCTTCATCCATGGGCTCGCTTCTTTTTTTCGTCTTCTCCTGGTGGGGCTTTCTGCTCCAGGGAATTGCCATCGTTCACTTCATCCGACGCCGTCCGGACACATACTGGCTCTTTATTATTCTCATTGGTGGTTGGCTCGGCGCCCTTGTCTATATCGCCGTGGAGGTCGCTCCGGATGCAGGTTTGCTGCGCACTTCGTTCCAGGTATTCCCCCGTCGCAAGCGCATCCGCGAACTCGAATTAGCCATTCTCGACAATCCCTCGGCCGGCAACTACGAGGAACTGGGACTCCTCCACCTTGACGACGGCAATTTCTCCCGCGCCCGCGCTTGCTATGACAAAGCCATCTGCGCTCGAACCGATTCTCCAGATCCGTTCTATCGCCGCGGTATAGCCGACGTCGAACTCGAAGATTTCGCTGCCGCTGTCCCCGACCTTGAGCGCGCGGTGGCCGCCGACCCCAAATATGATTTCTACCGCGCTCCTGCGCTTCTCGCTCACGCCTACGCCAACACCGGCCAGCCGGAAAGAGCGGAAATTCTCTTCCAACAGGCCACCAAGATTTCGACCATGTCAGAAACCTACTATAACTATGCTCTCTTGCTACAGGCCCAGGGACGCATCGCCGAAGCTCGCCAGTGGACTCAGAAAATCCTCGACAAAAGGCGCAACATGCCTGGCTACCTCCGCCGTCGGGAACGCCCCTGGTTTCGCAAGGCCTACGCGCTTCTAGCGCGCCTCAGCGTACAGAGTAAATAGCTCGCTTTCACATGGTGGGAACTGCGCAAATAGCACACGGGATCCATGTGCTTGGGGCGAGCATTCGGGCCAGCAACCTGCATCTCGCGGGAAGCATCTAGACTGCAGAATTCCCGAGCCCTATGCCCGAGAAGCGCCAACGTTCGCTAACGGACCCTTCCTTTCTTTCCCCCCGCGATGAGGATGACAAACAGCTCTTTAAGGTGGTGGTCGAAACGCCCAGAGCAGTCGCAACAAATATGCCTTCGATCCTGACAATCGAGTGTTCGAACTGAAGAAGGTACTGCCGGCGGGAATGGCTTTTCCTTACAACTTCGGATTTCTGCCCTCTACGAAAGGTGGAGACGGAGATCCACTCGACGTTTTAGTTCAGATGGATGAACCTGCCTTTCCCGGGTGCGTATTGAAGTGTCGCGTGATCGGCGTTATTGAGGGAGAGCAGGGTAATAAGGAAAAAAGAACGTAACGATCGGCTCGTCGCCATTGAACAGCAAAATCACAGCTGGGCCGACATTAAACAAATCCGCGACCTTGGAGACGAATTCTGCCGTGGCTTGAAGAGTTTTTTATTAACTATCACGACCTTTCGGATGAGAAACTTCGGGTCATCGCGGTCAAGGGGCCGAACGCTGCCCGAAAATTGATCAAGAGGGGAATGAAATAAGCCTGCCGGAGCGCACGGAGTGATTCTGATTACCCCGAATGGCAACCAATGAAGGGCGATGAGTGATCGGCGAAATTCAATCAGGTTTCCATGAAAGAGCTCTTCATAAGATTCGTGGTTGGCGGCACTGTGGTCTCATTCTTCGCCGTTCTTGGTGATCTGCTCAAGCCCAAGAGCTTCGCCGGACTTCTTGGAGCGCGCACAAGCTGCCGGCCCTTGCCGTTACAGCTTCGTCGATCCTCATATGGATGGCTGCTGCCTTCGGGCTTTGGGTGCGCAGCCTTGAGATAAGCCAATGAAAATAAGCCTGGATCTCTCAGCTCTCGGAGAAACCAGGTGGTACGAATATGCTCTCAGGTTTGCATTCGGCGGAGCCGTCACAGTCGCCGCCGGATTGATTGCCAACAAATGGGGTCCCGGAGTCGGAGGCTTGTTCCTGGCGTTTCCGGCGATTTTCCCAGGCAGTGCGACCCTAGTTGAAAAACACAAGAAACAAAAAAAGAGCAACGCGGCTTGGACGGAACAATCCGTGGCAGGGAAGCCGCTGGTCTCGACGCCGCTGGTGCGGCGATCGGAAGTATTGGTCTCATTGCATTTGCGGTCGCCGTAGGGCGGCTTACGCTTCTTCTATCGACTTGTCTGGTGATGATCTGCGCCACGCTCGCTTGGCTCATAACCTCCGTCGTGATCTGGTCTCTGCGGAAGACGCGAGGGGGGCTCAGAGGGCGTCGCGAGCGCCATCGTCGCGAGGATCCCATCGAGAACCGTCAGGCAGAGAGCGCGTTACGCGACGATGCGATTTGCTGAGAGCCACCCTCTGTCTGCGTGCTCTGCTAAACTTTTCTGCTCATGTCCCGCCTTTCCCACCTCGAGTGCACGCGCTGTGGCCAGCGCCTTCCCGCGGACCGTCCTCAAACCGTTTGCCCTAAAGACGGCGGAGCGCTATATGCCCGCTATGATTTCTCCGCGATAAGAGGCGGCTTCAGGCGCGAAAAGCTAGCGGGTCGCACTGCCACGATGTGGCGTTACAGCGAGATCCTCCCTTATGCTTCCCCTGTCTCGCTCGGCGAAGGCTTCACCCCGATGCTTGCGAGCCGGGAATATCCCAACGTCTTCATCAAGGACGAAGGGCTCAATCCCACGGGGTCGTTTAAAGCACGCGGACTTTCTGCGTGCGTCACGATGGCGCGGCACTACGGACTCAAAAAGCTCGCAATTCCTTCCGCGGGCAACGCCGCGGGAGCGCTCGCTGCATACGCCGCCGCGGCTGGTCTTGAAGCACACATCTTCATGCCCAAAGATGTTCCCATGGCCAATCGCATCGAGTCCGATTATTACGGCGCTCATGTCACGCTGGTCGATGGCCTGATCAGCGACTGTGCCCGCATAGTTGCACAGCGCGCGGAGAAGGAAGGATGGTTCGACGTATCCACTCTGAAAGAACCCTTCCGCGTCGAAGGCAAGAAGACGATGGGATACGAAGTGGCTGAACAACTCGGATGGAAGCTGCCTCGAGGAATCATCTATCCCACGGGCGGCGGCGTTGGCCTGCTCGGCATGTGGAAGGCCTTCGACGAAATGGAACAGTTAGGCTGGATCGAGTCGGAGCGGCCAAAGATGGTATCCGTGCAATCAATAGGTTGTGCTCCAATCGTTAAAGCATGGGATGAAGGTAAGTCCACCTCCGAAATGTGGATGAACGCCGCAACTGCGGCTTCCGGTCTCCGCGTCCCAAAACCCTACGGCGACTACTTGATTCTGGATATTTTAAAGAACAGTCGAGGCACCGCTCTCGCGGTTACTGACAAAGAAATTCTTGAGGCTACTCGCCACTGGGCACGCATCGAAGGCATTTTTGCTGCTCCTGAAGGTGCGGCATCGCTTGCAGCCTACCGCAACCTTCTGGGAAGCGGTTTCTTTGCGCCCGACGATATCGTTGTATTGTTCAACACCGGTTCCGGACTGAAATATCTCGATGTGCTTGATCAGGCCAGTGCAGCACCCGCTCCCGTGCCGGCAGCTCCCGCGAAAGCACCGGGGCGCCAAATCGGCGGAATCATCGGCCCATATTGAATTCAGCGTTTATCTTGTAAGAAACTATGACCCAGCATCTCTACTATCACGATTCGTTTCTCGACGCATTTGACGCCGAAGTGCGTGAGCTACAGCCTGCGACAGCCGAGGATCTGCGCCCTGCTCTGATTCTCGACCGCACCGCTTTCTATCCCACCAGCGGAGGCCAGCCCTGCGATACGGGATGGATCATTCCCGACGCGACTTCACCTAATGCCGAATTGCAAAAGCTGAGAGTTATGGAAGTCGCCGAGAGGGAAGATGGGCAGATCGTTCACTATCTCGAACCAGTTGTCGCCAAAAACAAACTCACGCTGCAGAAGGGAAGCCGCGTTCGCGGTCTTATTGATCCTGCCCGCCGCCGTGACCACATGCAGCAGCATTCCGGGCAGCACATTCTCTCCGCTGCGTTTGTGCGGCTCTTTAATATGTCGACGGTTTCCTTTCACATGGGCGACGAGTATTGCTCCGTGGACCTGGACGTGCCGTTGCTGACCCGAGAGCAGGTCGAATCCGCCGAGCGCCTCTCGAACGAAATCATTCAGGAAAATCGACCGGTAGAAGTCCGCTACGTTGCCCAAGATGAAGCGGCGACCCTTGGACTACGCAAACTTCCCCCAGCGGAGCGCGATCATTTACGCCTAATCGATATCCACGACTTCGACCTCACTGCATGCGGCGGAACGCATGTCAGGGCCACCGGACAGGTCGGCTGCATCTTGCTACGCAAGACGGAAAAGGCCCGGCAGGGATGGCGCGTTGGGTTCGTCTGCGGCCAGCGCGCCGTCTCCACCGCCCGCCGCGACTTCACCGCGCTCAGCGATGCCGCCGTGCTGTTTTCGTCGCATCTCTGGGAGTTGCCCCAGCAAGTCCGCAAGTCCCTTGACGAGATCAAATCCTTGCGCAAACAACTCGAGCAGTCGCGAGAAGAACTTGCGGCTGCGTTCGCGGAGTCCATGCTCGCTACAGAAACCGAATCCAATGGTCGCAAGCTAATTGCGCGGAACTTCCCTGATCGTGATCTGGCTTTCATCAAACTGCTGGCGCAAAAGATAACGCGCCGAAGTTCCAACGCGGTCGCATTGCTCGCGACCACATTGGAGCAGCCGGCGCTGGTCTTTGCTCAGTCGCCCGGCCTGCCGTTCGATATGGCAACGCTGATGAAGCAGACGATGGCCAGGCTCGGTGGCCGATACGGCGGAAGCAAGGACATGGCTCAAGGCGGCGTGCCCACGGCCGAAGGAATCGAGGCCGCATTATGCAATGTGGTGGCAGCGCTAATCTGATCAGTTCTGATCAGTCCTGGTGGCGCGAACGCCGCCCGAACTGTCCGGTGGCATTGAGGACTAGCGTTCTTCCGAACTGGTTGCCTACCAGCCAAAGATTGCCTGCGGGATGACCGTCCCACCGAACAGGATGTCTCCCGGGTATTACAGTTGGCCGGACTCGGGCTAGGAACAATCTTCCAGTTGATTCCGTCCCAGTGCAGCACTAGCGTAAAGATTTGACCCGAGCCGTCGGCAGCGTAGTAGTCACCGAAGGCCCAAACGTCGTTGGCTGAGACCGTGGTAATACCCCGAGGTGGTTGGATTGGTGCACGGAGTGAGGTCCGATGTTGGGACTGGAGACAACCTTCCAACTGCAGCCGTCCCAGTGCTCGATGAGGGTCTTGGTCGGGCGGTCGGCATTTACGTCCTTGGCGTAGAAGCCCACGGCCAAGACGTTGTTCGGAGCCAGCGCGGTCACGCCGGTGAGCACGTCTTCTCCCGAACCTGACTCGGGCTGGAGACGACGCTCCAGGAAGTGCCGTTGAAATGATCAATGACGGTAGCGCCAAAGGCTAACGTTCCCACGGCCCAGACATCGTTGTTCGCGTCGGCAGACACGCCATAGATAGCGGCACCCTGATCGAACGTTTCGAAGGCCTTCCAGGACATGCCATCGAAGTGTTCGAAAAGAGGAAACAGAGATTTCCCCATTGTTGGTCAAGATGAAGCCCGCGCCCCACATGTCTCTCGGGGAGACTGCGGTCAAGGATTCCAGGGCGGGCTGGTCGGTGGACTGAAACTTGGGACCGGGGAGGAGGCTCCACTTGGAACCATCGAAATGCTCGATTGATTGCCATTGCCGAGAGAGATGCCGCTAGGTCCAACGGCCCAGACGTTATTGGGAGCGAAATCAACGACTCCCTCCAATTTACTCGTGTTGTGGCCCACGATCTTGGGCAGGAAAAAGGTGGTCCACTTGGTGCCATCAAAATGTATGCCGGTCTAGCCTACGGCCCAGATGTCGGCAGGCGAGGACGCGGAGACAGAGTATGCAGGTCGTTTTGGTAAGGCTTAGGGTGTCCATTGGGCGTCGGTACGACCGTGAAGATGGAGGTGGAAGGGGCCTCGATTGAGCTTGTAAACGACTTCTATCGCTCGGAATATTTTGCCCATACATCGATTTGTAATTGTCACGGCGATGTCAATTACTGGTTGGGCTTGGCTGCGCTGGGCGGGGCTAAGGGGCTTCTAGAGGGCGTATGCGAGGGCGGTGGGACCTCCTGTGCGGTCTTGTCGTTCAAGTCCAGGCCATACGTCGGATGCTCATACGTCCCGGAAATTCGCACCGGCACGACCTCTCCATTGTGCCTCTTCTTGAAAAATGGTTCCATCACTTTCAGCAATAACGCCTTCGCTCCGCTGGTTGTGTTCGAAATCTTCGAGTCGACTTGCATCTGTCCGCGCAAGTCGATCTTGTGGCTTATCAGATTGTAGGTTCCATGCATGCGCGCGGCTGCACCGGGAACGCCGAAAGAAAGATCGGAGAACTTCGCGGTGCCCTCCTCAAGCACTGCTTGCCCCGTAAGGTCGGTGAGCACGGTCTCGGGATCGGCTGAATCTTTCTCGCCGCGCGCGCCCGCGCTTAGCTCGTTCACGCCTTCCTGGGTGGAGGGCTTAGAAAAAATTCCGGCACCGATTCCAAAACTGCCGCGCAGCTTCACTTTCTCCAGGAAGCGTCGATGTCCGGGAGGAATCTCTGCCTTGGCCCGCAAAGTCACGCTACCCGAATATGGGCGCGCGGTCCACTTTCACGAACAGTTGCAGGATGTTTTCAATGCGTGCGTTGCTCGATGTTAGATCGATTAGTGCGGTTTTACCCTTGCCGTTTGGAGATTTCGCGATGCTGCCCTGCGCTACGATGTGGGTTTTCAAAAAGTGGGCATCCACGCGCTTCAAGAATGTGTTACCGCTGGTGCCGTCGACGTAGGCGCTCCGTGATCAACTTCACGGGATGTTTGCCCGATTTCACCTCAAAGTCGGGAGTGTTCGTGGTGCCCGAGATGTCGATGTGGCCGAGTGTCCCACCGAACTTTCCCGTTGACGACAACTGGCCCGCAATGCCCTGATAGACGCCCAAATCGGCTTGCTCAAACTTGTATTCGCCCGAGATCGGCGTTTGCCCCGGGTCGCTCTTATTCCACACGCCGAACTTGCCAGAAGTCGTCACTTCACCCGGGGGCTCAGGATTGGACCTTCAGGTGGTAGGTAAGAGGTCCTTTCCATCCCACGTCACGCAGGGACGCTTCGTGAACGTCGAATCGTAACGGTTGTTTGTCCGCATTCCGGGAAGCAAACTCCACCGATGCGCCATTGGCCACAATCTCGTCAATCGTAATTTTTGAGGGTGTCGTGTGAAAGGCTTCCCCAGTGCCGAAAGCTGGAACGAATACGCGCATGCTCTCAGCGGTAATTCGGCCGGCGTGCTTCGAGAGAAGACCCAGGTACGTGCCCCGGATTGTCAACTTCTCAATCGTGATGAGTGGCTTGCCGACGCCTGAGCCGTGATAAAACACTACTCCTTCCAAAATGCAGCCTGGAAAAGGGAAGTACGTTCGATGAAAGGCACGGACCTGCACCTGGCTATCGCTTGCCTCCCGCAGATTCTGCAGCACCGGTGCTTCCGCGAACGGCCACAATCGGCTCCACAGCAACACGGCCACGCACAACGTGGCTGCCGCCAGTATCAGTATCAAGGCCATTCTGCCTGATCGGCCCCGCCCACGCCGCTGCTGCGTCAACAATCTGGCGGCAGACGCAATCGCAGCGGAAGGCATGAACCTTGGAAGCCGATCCATGCCTCGAGGTTGCTGTCGAAAACTGTTAGGTGCCGCACGCAGCAGAGACGCGGTAATCCTGAGCGCCCCATACCGTTACGAGCGTAACGCTCGCCGGACGATTGAGCTTGTAAGGGAAGCTGAACCTATTCTTAACATAGCGTGGTACTTCGTATGAGAAAAATATTCAGCCTCGCGCTCTTGAGCTTTGTCCTGGCCGCGCCCCCGTATGCTCAACAACGAGTCTTCGACTGGACACGCGCTAACGATGAATCTGTCCAACTCGATCCCGCTGACTATCACACCGGCCGTGTGTATCACCCCGCGCCGGAGGGCGGAAACATTCACGTCGATATCGAAGCGCGGCAGCCTCTCACCATCGCCATGGTCTGGAGCGACGAATGGAACAATGCCCTGCAGCATCCCGAGTTGATGAGACAACTCGAATTCCGATGCTTGCGCGAGCACGTGGTCAGCACTATTTATGAATGCCATCTTCCGTCGGACCGGCCGATGGTTCTGGTGATTCACGATGAGAGAACGCCCGATCGTGCCATCGTCAGCGGAATCGGGGCGGTTTGGGGTCACAACGTTAGGCAATTCGTTTCGCCCAACGACCTGCACATTCAGTATTACAGCTGGAACTGCACGCAGAATTGCATTCAGCCGGAGTTCCAGTGGATTCGTCTGGTGAAAGAGAAGTATGAAGTAAGTTCAGTGCCAAAGATCTACAGCCTGCTTACCCCCGAACGTGACGGACAGCACCTCAGCGTGAAGATCAAAGCCCCCGTGCCCATGACAATTGCGGTTCTGCCTTCCAAAGCCGCCGATCAGGTCTACGACAACCCGTCAACGCTACGATCGGAACTCGACAATACTTCTTGCAAGCAGCGCGGCGTTCAGTCGATGACCTTCGATTGTTTGTTCAATTTGGCGGATGGACCGCAGTCGATTGTCATCATGCCCGATGCGGGCGCCTCTTCCCGGAAGAAGGCTGAAATCGAGCTGCAGACGGTGAAATGCATTGCCAATTGCGACGTCAAGTTAATCCCTAACCAATAACCGAAAAGCTGCACATGAAGCCGCCGCTCATGAGAGCTGGGTTTGTGTTTGTTGACGACTCTAATCTTTCCTAAATTCCTAAACTAAAGCCCTGCCGCCGCGAGGGCTAACAAGAACGAAGTCACTTCACTTGCTGGTAGACATACCTCCTGCCTCGCCCTCATGCACATCGATGAGTGCCGACTTTTTCGACCTTTTTCGACGAAGAAGATGGGAGCTAGCCTTGGATCAAGGGCGAAGAAGTTCTGTACGGCAGCGTAGGCCCAGGAAGTTCTTAATTCTCACGGGTGGAGAGAACCGTCGACATTGGTGCTTGGAATCGAGCTGCGACGCGCTCAGCCAAGGCTTCCAGGCATTCTTCGCGCTGGTCCAGTAGTCGGGTAATCTCAGCGGTTAACTCCAGGAGCTTGTTGAAGTCTGTTTCTTTAGCGGCTTGTTCGCAGAGTAGGCGCCAGTCGGGCTTGCTGTCTTTCATCATTGCGTTTGCCCCTCCGTAATCGCGTTAGCGGTCACAACCCGGACATGCATGTAGAAACCTGCGCTTCTCGGAACACCTAAGAAATTAACGTTCCTTGGACAGTTTTGCCACTGCATGCGAAGTTCCAAAAACGGATGCCGCACAAACCTCAGTTTAGCAATGAGATAGCGAAGAGCAGATAATCAAGTGGGCTACGAATACGGGATTTCTTACAGGCCATATTTTGCAATTTTGCCGAAGTCGCGGAGGCCCGTAGTTGCTGAACGCGCGCTGCGGACCGGCGTTTTGAGCGCGGCGCCACCAGTTAGGCGCCCGGCAAGCACGCAAGTTTATGGCTGCAAAGCACTTGACAACGCAGTTCGGTTGATCTTGAAGCTGATTTGCACAAACTGTTCGCCGCCTTAGCGTCCGCACTAGTTGAACATTAAACACGAACGCTCCTCTTGCGGATGAAATAATTCGCCACCGTGATTTTTGCTGATCGCAGAACGCTTTCCCAATACAGTGAATTCTGTAATCCAAGAGTCGAGCAACTCCTGCACTGCTTCAAGCTGTCATTAAAGACGATCAAGAAGAGGTTCGGCTGAGGATGTCTTTTCTCACCAGAAAATACGCGGCCGTGGCCAGCGATTCGAAGGCCGCGGATTAGTCCCTGTCTTCTTCTTCTTCTTCTTCTTCTTCTTCTTTCCAATCTGCCTGGCGTAGCTCGCGGAGTGGACGGCTTGCCCGTCTTCGTCCGCAGAGGTAGAACTGTTCTCCAGTGTGATGGGTGGTTGCAAATGCGCAAGGGATCTGCCAATCCTTCTTGTCTGTCATCTGTTTGATTCGGGGGCCGGGGAGGACGTTTTGTACCACGGGCGTTTCCTTCCAGTACAACGGCTGACCGAACAGAGCGCGCTAACGAACCGAGAGGGTTGCGCCACAGATCTTTTCCTCACGGGCAACGCTCTAGCGAGGACCGTCGAACTCGAAGGCGCGCAAAAAACCGCCTTTAAAACGAAGACCAGATCTTTCGGCGAGTTCCGGTTGACCGCGATTCGTCAGAACCATAGAATCAACAAGGGCTGCCGCACAAAGCCCCGTCCAACCGCAAACTTCTGCCCCCTCGTTCAACGGCAGGACAGCTGACTCTGGATCAGCATATCGGGGTTCGAATCCCTGGGGGGCAGCCAAGTCTTAACCTGTATTCATGCGGTTATTCTGAAGTGCCCCATGTCCGTCCGTGTCCGAGTCTCCCTCTGTGTCCGCACTGTGTCCGCATTCGGCAAGATTGGGCACTCTCGGCCCCCTCTGGTTTAAACAGGTTCGCGCGCGCTAACCGCAAGTTGCGCTGCAGCACCCATTCGGGGGTGACGTGTCCACCCCTCACCCCATGCGCAGCATGGCAGGGTTTTGACCCTCACCCCGACAGGGCACTTTGGGCAGACAGGATCTCGAACCTCGGCTCCGCAGGAGCTACAACCGCCATTTGAGGCATGAGGAAATCTATCGCTCCGATGTAAGACTCGGCCAAAGCTGGGAGCGGCAACCCGCTCCCAGTGCTCATCGGACGCGATGAGTTTCCCGTTGGCGATTCCTTGGCAGGTTGCCCTCCGGGGCTCTGGTGCCAAAGGAGAGGTGCGGGAGCCACGTCACTGTATGCCAAAAACAGGAGTCTCATAAGCGCCGGGTTCGACAATCACGGATTCAATTCCTGGCGCGGCAAGTTCGTAACTGTAGGCGTCGGCCAGCGCCTCGAGTGCAAATTTGCTGGCGCAATAGAAACCCCCAGAAGGAAGAACCGCTGGTGATGTGCATAAGCACGCCGCTGCGTTGGCGTCGCATGTGCGGAAGCACGGCGCGATTTACGCGAACCGGACCGAAGAAATTCGTGTCCATGAGACGCTGCGCTTGTTCGGTGGTGACAGCTTCCTCTAGCCCCGAGAGTAGTAGCCGGCGTTGTTGATGGCGACGTCGATGCGGCCACTTTTGGCGACGGCGGCATCCACAGCCAGCTCGACCGAGGCGTCGTCGGTCACGTCCAGTTCAAGGACGTGAATGCGCAAACCTTCCGTAATCCGGTGAGGTAAGGGTTGCCGACAACACACCCAAAATTGTTGCATCCTCTCCAACATGCTGCGGAGGCTATAATTGCGCCCACGTATGGCACTAACCTCTGGCACACGACTCGGTCCCTACGAAATCCAGTCTCCGCTCGGCGCTGGAGGCATGGGCGAGGTGTACCGCGCGCGGGATACCCGACTCGGGCGTGACGTCGCGATCAAAGAGCTGCCAGACGCGCTGGCAAGGGATGCCGACCGGTTGCGGCGTTTCGAATAGGTACTGCCACTTCCGCGGTTACGCCGTTCACAAAGCAAGTGTTCCGGGTTCGACACGTTCTTCATTCGTTGACTAGCGGATGCCCCATCCGTAAGATGAAGCGACTCGATAGCCGCATGTCTTGTGAATGATTGACCAAGTCATCGCGCACTACGAGATCCTAGAGAGGTTGGGCGGAGGTGGCATGAGTGTGGTCCACAAGGCCGAAGACACCTCGCTCGGCCGATTTGTGGCGCTCAAATTCCTTCCCGAGGATGTCGCGCGAGACCCACAGGCGCTGGAACGCTTCCGCCGCGAGGCTCGGGCGGCTTCGGCCCTGAACCATCCCAATATTTGCACCATCTACGAAATCGGTGAGCACGAAGGCCAACGGTTCATCGCCATGGAGTTTCTGGACGGGCTGACGCTGAAGCACCGCATTGCGGGGCGTCCGCTGGAAACTGAAACCCTGTTGTCGCTCGGCATAGAGATCGCCGATGGGCTGGACGCTGGCCACTCCAAAGGCATCGTTCATCGCGACATCAAGCCGGCCAATATTTTTGTCACCGAACGTGGGCACGCCAAGATTCTGGATTATCGCCGTCGTCAGCTCCGATCTCCGGTTGAAGATGACCGCTGAGCTCTCGCCGCGGAAAGGCCACTGCGCGTCGCCCATTGGACAAGAAATCCATACAGGACAAGCAGGCCTGCCGTTCCGAGCACTTTGCCCGGCCTGCCTCGTATCGCCAACAGAGCACGATAGAGCAACACCTTGGCTGACATCAGGGCGAGACTTGCCCCCATGCCGGTCAGAACAGTCAGGCGGATGAAAGACGGACCATTTGCGCGCATGGAAAATAGAGCACAAAGTGTGCCCATCTTGGTGCGAAGCGTATCTCTTAACATGCCCGTATCCATGGCAGTCAATCAGGACATCTGTTTCGACGGGCGTGGCAGGCTCCGGAAGTGCGCCGTCTGTGGGACGCACTGGCCCTTGAGAATGGTGGCTGTAAGAACGCGGTGCTTCGCACCGGAAGAAGGGTGGGGACACGTCACCCCAGGATGGGTGCTGTGCGCTAACCTCCGGTTACCGTGCGCGAACCTCTTGGAAAAAAAGGCTGCTGGGCCAAATTTTGGCTAGAGCGCCGGAATCCGGGCCAGCGCTCGCGAACTTATTCATTGGCTGAGTTGCTCTTTTGAGCCAGGATAACGCTTATGATGAAGCCCAGTCTCCGCACCAGGTCCATTGGGACAAAGGTAAGCGAAGAAGAGTATGCCCAAATGGAGCGAGCGGCCCAAATGGCGGCCAAGACGTTAGGTGAGTGGTGTCGCGAGGTGATGCTGACAAGTGCGAACGGTCAGCCGGCGAAGGCGACCAGGACAGCGGATGAGTTCAATGTGCTCATGGCCGAGGTGGTGGCCACTCGGGGCGATCCTGCTCAACGTGCTCTTCAAGCAAGCGACGGGGAACCGCTGACGGCCGAGGACATCCAGCGGCTCATCGACCGGGCCGACTCGGACAAGCTGAGGGAGGCGCGAGAAAGGCTGTAACAAGCATCAGGTTCCAAAGCGAGCTGAGGACTGCCCAAAGTGTTTCGTCTTTCTAGCTCTAGCAGTTCGGTTCCTTCGACAACAGCGAAGGTTCGGTACTGTGTGGGGTCAGCGGTGAGTTAATTATTAGGGTCGCGAGGACTACCCTTCTCGCGGCAGCCAAGCGAACAGCTTGTCCTCACACTCGCCCACCCGTGGAACACGTACCACCCGCTCTGAGTCGGCTACGTAACAGGCTGGGCTCGTGGCAGCACGATTCTCGCCCGGCATCCTTTCTTGTCACTCAGATTCAGGAGCTCAATCGAGCCGCCGTGGGCTTCGGCGATTTGTCGGGAGAGGACCAAGCCAATGCCGCTTCCCGCGGGCTTTGTTGTGTAGAAGGGAACAAACGCATTGCTGGGATTGAGAAATCCGGGTCCGTTGTCGTCGATGGTGAGAACCAGGTCCTTCTCGGTGAGGTCCCAATGCATCACGACCTGAGGGTCCAAACGCGGCGAAGGCGTATTCATGGCCTCCTGAGATCCGTTTTCAGCGCACCGTGGTTCCAGGGCCGCCTCGACTCCGTTTCGCGCCAGGTTGATGAGCATCTGCTCGAACTGATCGGGATCAAGCATCAAGTCGATGTCAGGACCGGGAACAACCTGCACTCGCAATCTGGTCTCGAGTCCAGCAACTCGCTCGACAATCGGGTGGAGCGCAATCTTGCGAAAAACGGGTGGGGGCATCTGGGCGAGTTGACGATACGCCTGCAGGAAACGATTGAGGGAATCGGCCCGCGTTCCAATAATGGCCAGCCCGCGTTGAAAGTCCTGCCGTGCATCCGCATCGAGAACGGTCTGGGAGAGCTGAGCATTCAGACTACCTGCAATCGACTTGATGGGCGTAAGTGAATTGTTCAGTTCGTGCCCGAGCACACGAATCAGACGTTGCCAGGCGTCGCGTTCTTCTTCCCGCAGAGCGCGGCTCACGTCTGATAAAACGATCAGAGTGTGTGGCACGCCCTTTTGCCGAAATGAACTCCGGCGCACCAGCCAGCGCGCGCTCGGGCCGTGGAAGTGCAAAGGAACCAAAGTGCCGCTTTCCACGGACAAACAGCTGTCCAGTCCAATCTCTTTGGCGGTGCGACCCAGAAGTCTCACGGAGGGCTGCTGCAGCAGCCGTTCTCCGGCTGAGTTGACCAGACGGAGAATCTGATCCGGGTCGAATGTGAACAACGGCACTTCAATCTCTTCGACTACGCGGCGCAGCAGTGCGGTGGCTTCAATGGCTCGAATACGCTGCTCGGCCAACAGGTCGGCCAGGGCATTTACCTCAAGGGACAGCTCGCCTAGCGCATCATCCACGGCTGCACCGCGGGCTCTGAAAGAATAGTCCTCTTCACGCAGGGCGGCGATTACATTAGCTAGGGTCTGCAGCGGCCGCGTGGTTTGCTCGTGCAACGCCATCGCCAGCAGCCACCACACGAACAATTCGACGAAGGTCAGCGCGAACCTGGACTCCAAAGACCAAGCCTGCAACGTGAGAAGAGACTGATCCGCCGTTCATACAACAGGCGGACCCGCGTGCGTGGAGGTTTCCGGAGTGTGGGATTCGGCTTCCCCAGCGGGCTAGAGCCCATACTTTTCCATCCGCCGATAAAGAGCTCCGCGACTGAGCCCCAACACCTCGGCGGCCTGGCTTATATTACCGTGAGAACGCTGCAGCGCCTTGCGGATCAGAATGGCTTCCACAGACTCAAGGCTGAGATCTTCCAGGTTCTGGCCATGCTGGCGCAGTGAGTCCAATCCCAAGTCGGCGCGTTCAATCTCAGTTCCACGGCACATCAGGACCGCACGCTCGAGCGTGTGCTCGAGTTCGCGGACATTTCCTGGCCAGGAGTATTGCATCAACAGCTGCAACGCGGAAGCCTCGAATCCCTGGACGGGCCGCCGGTAACGTGATGCGTAGCGTGAAAGAAAGTGAACTGCGAGAACAGGGATGTCTTCCCGGCGTTCTCGTAATGCGGGCACGTGCATCTCAACTGTATTCAGACGGAACAGTAAATCTTCGCGAAACTGCCCGGAAGTGCACGCCGCTCGAAGGTTGATGTTGGTGGCGGAAATTACGCGCACGTCGATACGGCGGGGGCGAGATGAGCCGACCCGCTCAACCTCACCCGCCTCGAGCACGCGTAACAGCTTCGCCTGTTGATGCATTGGTACGTTGCCGATCTCGTCCAAAAAAATGGTTCCACCGTCGGCCAGTTCGAATCGGCCGATGCGATCGGAACGGGCGTCGGTAAACGCACCTTTCACGTGCCCGAAGAGTTCACTTTCAAATAGTCCTTCCGGCACAGCGCCGGTGTTTACGGCGATCATGGGACGGGACGCCCGGGCAGACAGGGCATGGAGCGTATGCGCGACCACCTCTTTGCCGGTGCCATGCTCGCCTGTGATCAACACATTTGCGTCCGAGGGACCCACGCGTGTCATAGCGCCGAGCAGCGGCTGCATCGCAGGCCCTGTCGCAATGAACTGAGGCCGGCCTTCGGTCTGGAGTAGGCGATTCTGAGCTGCCAGGCGCTCAGCCTCACGGAGTGCGCGATGAAGCTCGACCTGCGTCCTCAGGATCACAAGGAGCCGTTCGTTCTCCCAAGGCTTCTGAAGGAAGTCGCGTGCCCCGCGGCGCATGGCTTCCACTGCCAGGTCAATATTGGCCCAGGCCGTCATCACGATGACGGGCGTCGTGTTATCCATGGCAACGACCTCAGAAAGGAGGTCGAGGCCTTCCCGACCGGAAGTTGTATCTCGCGTATAGTTCAGATCAATAAGGAGGGCATCGTAGGAGCCGGTGGTCAGTGCCTCCCGAACCAGGGCCGGGGATCGCGCCGTCTCCACTTCGTATCCCTGCGGGCGCAGGAGAAGATCGATGGCTTCGAGAACATGCTGCTGGTCGTCCGCAGCCAGGATACGGGGGCGGACCTTGCTACTGTTTAGCGCGGTGGCGGTGGGAATCTCTTCCGACTTGGCAAAAGGCTGCATGTTTAACTATGGACTCGCCGTGCCGACGGTCCCGTTCAGCGCGTCCTGGATCTGGATGCCATTATGTTCCAAAGTCGCCCCGGTTGCGCGATCAAGCTCGACTTTGGCTTTCTCATGGATGGTCCTCGCACTGACCAGATCTAACTCAGCCAGCGAAAGATCGCGCTGGGCGGTGAGGGTCTGATAACTCGATCCCGCCCCCAATTCCTGTTCCTTCTTCGTGATGTCGAATGTACGCTGAGCCAAGTCTCGTGCTTTGCGCGCAGCGTCTACCCTCGCGCCAGTCTGTTCAAGCGCATATTGCGCATTGCGAACCTCGATGCGGACCTGTTTCTTCAGTTGCTCCCGGCGCAGCTCGGCCTGGCGATACTCAAGCTCGGAACGAAATTGATCAGCCTTAGCGACCCGATTCCGGATAGGGATGTTCAGGTTCAACCCAATATAGTAATCGGGAGAAGTATTGTTGAACGTGTTTCCAAGTGCTCCCGCGAAATCAACCGGCACACTCGAAGTGCATCCTTGACACAGAGGATTCAGTGGGCCTGCCAGTCCTGACCCCCCGTAGAAGCCTACTAGTGAGAGCGATGGCAGCAATGCATTGCGCGCCGCTTTCCGGCTGATCTGGCGGTTTACCAGGTCCACATCGGTCTCAGCCAGTTCTGGACGGTGCAACAAGGCTTGAGCAATCAAATCCTGAATCTGTGAAGTTGCCTGTGTCTGGTCAGTCTGCATGCTCTCCGTTGGAATGACGGGCATTGCCTCCAGAAGCGGATCGGACAAATTCTTGGTGACGGCATTCTTCATGAGAGTTTCTTGCAGTAGCAAGCTCGTACGCGCAATCGTCAAATCCTGATCACGTTTTGAAAGTTCGGCTTCTGCCCGCATTACATCGATCTCAGGAATGCTCTCCAGTTTCAACTGTTTCCTGGCATTATCGAGAGTCTGCTGCGCGAAGGCCGAAGATTGCTCGTTGACCTGCGTCTGCTCGTAGGCACTGACGAGATCCCAATAGATGTTTTCGATCTGCGTGACCGTGGCGATGACCTGGTCCTTGAAGGCGATGTCGGAAATCTTCTTGTTGTTGCGAGCGATGCGAAGATATCGCAGATTCGGCCCGAAGCCGAAGCCTGCCAATAATTCCTGCTGGATCGTAAAGCGAAACATTGAGCTTGTGGCGGGCGACAGAAAGAGGAAAGGGCTGTTGGTCGACTGACGGTTATTGTTGAACTGGAAAGAAACGCTCGTACCTGTGGCAAACGCCTGCAGGTAACCGAATGTGGTCTGACCGGTATTCAATTGGAGCGAAGGCACGCCGTAAATTTTCAGGTTGGCCAGTGGGGTGGTTTGATGTTCAGCTCCGATGGAGGCAGTAACCGCGGGATCATACGACGACACCGCAGTGCCAGTTCCGAGCGTGGATTGAACCA
>WNGK01000823.1_pt1 | contig 56355 bp, 49 predicted proteins | sample 5400601 | NCBI WGS metagenome assembly WNGK01 (sample SAMN13153376, study PRJNA577476) | soil metagenome | isolation source: 60 cm soil or saprolite under Garry oak tree replicate 1 | place: USA:California | collected 2016-06-15 | reverse complement strand
TCCTCGACGCGATCACCGGGAGTCAGTTCCGAGTCCGGAGCAGAGGGCTGGACGAGCGGTGGCCTCTGGGCTCGGTCTGCGTCAGCAGGCGCTCCAGCGTGTGACAGAGGCGGTTGCGGAGCTTTGCGCAGTTTTGGTGTCAGTTCATTGATAGGGCTCATATTTCATTACCCCAGAGGCTTAACTTGCCTGTTCATCTGTTCGTTAACTAGAGCATAGGCTTGGAAGCCTTGACTTCGCTGATCAAAACGGCTCAGTCCTGACACGATCGAGTTGGCAACAAGATGACAGAGCTGGAAACATTGCGGGAAACTACGGATGTCGGAGCAGAAGCCAGTGGTGAAGCACTACGTCGAGAAGCGAACTTTGAACTGAACTGAGAAAAGACCATCCGTTTTCTGGGAAGAGTCTCGATCTTTCGAGACCGCCGTCGATAGTCGAAAGGAAAGCCTTGGGGTCGAACGTGCGGCGCTCCTTGGCCGCTGCCACGGGTGTCATGATTCGATCCCTTTCGTGCTCAAGGATGCCCAATAACCCAGTATTTGAGCCAATTATTCTATTCGACGCCCGACACCTCCAAATAGCAACCTTGTTGGGACTTCCGATTTCTGCCTACCCAATTTCAGGCAAACTTCGGCATGCCAACCAGCCGCGAGGACCGGCGTGTGAATGCTTCGCCGGAAGAACTCAATCGTGGCTGGGTCGGGAAGCTGCTGAATCCATCGAGACTGCGACCGAATATGGCGATCTCACGTCGAACTGCGGCGCGCTCTCCGGCTATGTTCGGAAGCAGAGACGGGCGCAAAAACAAGAAGAAAGCAACGTAAGTGCCGGAATCGCCCTAACAGCTTGCGCAAAAACTCGGCTCAAGGCAACACGGCGAGCCTGATCTGGAAAAGAAAAAGATGAAGAACTTTCTGCCTATTTCCTCTTCAGTTCGTGACCGACACGGCTGGACTCACGATCCATTGCAGGTAAGAGGTTGTCAGACGCATTTCCAGACGGCTGTGCCATTATCACGGTATCCACTACGGGTTTGAGTCGGTCCGTGGGAAATACCGCGAAGCTGATTTGCAGGTTATCTCGGTAAACCGGACCCGAGGAGCCGCCAAGAGGATCGCTCGCATCTACGCTCGGAACTTTTCCTCCGATGGAAATCTGGGGACTCTGCGGATCGAACGGACGTGTCTTCGGATCCACGATTTGGGTGAGCAAAATGTAATCACAGTCCTTGCTTTTCGCTTCTTCGCCATTTTCGCGGGTGGGACGAAGTTTGTGGTCCGTAGTCGTACTGGAATCCATGGTCAGGGCATTGATTTTGTCGTCTCTCAGATCCTTCGACACGCGCTCGGTCAAGCGGTCGACCAGGGCAGCGCGTGCACTCATGTTGGAGACTGTTGCTACGCATACTTTACCACCCGGTTTCGGGTGAGATGGAATGTCTTGGGGCAGCGCTGTCAGGGGCGCAAACGCAAAGACGAGAAGAAACAACAAACCGGGAACTCTGTCCGTAAAGCGCCTCCTGGTAAGATAACTATATATCCACAGGTCCGCGGCGGCTCACGGATTTGGCGGTACCAGAAAACTTTCTTGTTTCTAGAGTGCAAGCTGATAAGAAGAAGATATGCGTGCAAAAGGCGAGCAACAGTTGGGTGTGTTCCGCTACGTAAGCCCTGAGCAGCGAATCCCTCACGCCCATCCGCTTCAGCAGCTCCGCATGTCGCCGAGAACGACACGAACCGTCGCAGCGCCGCAGAGGAACGCACCACCCGCCATGCTGGTGATCAACTCAGTCAGAAGAAACGCATGCGGATCGAAGAGGTTTTCGGCCAGATGAAAAGCATCGGTCTACTCCTCAGGCTGCGACATCGAGGGCTGGAGCGGGTCGAATGGATGTTCACCTTCACAGCGGCGGCTTGCAACTTGGGGCGCATGGGCAACCTCATGCGCAGTGCCCCACCGCCGCAGTGTGCATAAACTGTGCTAAGGCCCCCCGCTTCAGCAACCTTCAACACCGCCAAACTCGATAGCAATGCACGGAGGAAGTACTGGAAAGCGAGCTATACCTGCTACAGAACCCCTTTCCCCGCCGCCTGCTAAGCAGCCTTCTCCACCGGAAGCCCCGCTTCCATCCATCCCTGCTTTCCTTCAGGATAATGCGCTACGTTGGTGTAGCCCATGGCCGCCAATTCACGGGCGGCGTATTCGCTGGCATGTCAATGAGTGTTCGTGCAGTAGGTCACGATTTCAGCATTCTTATTGGGCAATACCTGGGGTGCAAGTTCCTTGATTTTGTCAGGCGGAATATTCAAGGCTCCGGGAATGTGGGCTTCGCGGTAGCGCTCAGGTGCAAGCGTCTCAACCACCTTGATGCTCTCTTTGCGGTCTAGTTTGCCTTTCAGCTCTTGGGTAGAAATAGTGTGTTCCATTCTGACCTCCTGGAGAATCGGTTTATCCTAAAACTGGCTCGTCGTGGACTGGGTGGCGGTTTTAGGCGGCGCAAACGTTTCGAGCAGAGATTTGAATTGCGGGCTCAGATGCAGTCTATCACTGTGTTGCTCCAGCAGCCCGCATGGATCACTCGCTGTCTTCAGCGCGCACCGCAGACGGCCGCATCCGCCAGAGGGCTGGGCTGAGATCATCCTCGCTCCGGACGGGTGAATCTAGCCGAAATCGCGAACCGAATGGTGTCAGCCGGACCTTGGTCTAAGAGCGCATCGCGGATTGAGCGGGAAAGGGTATGACAACGATTCAGCCCGTATGACTGTCATATACCCTACCCCCGCCCTTCCGAAGTGGAATTCCGGGAGTGTTGCGGTTTGGATTCACAGGTAGCAATCGGCTCCGGCCTGAGGACAACTGTGGACATGGCAAAACCAACCAAGGAAGACAAAATTAGACGAAAAGCAAAGAAAACCCAGCGCAAGTCAGATAAGCAACGAGCCGGAGGCGTACGGCGAGACCACGATGGCATTGGGAAACGGATCGACAGCACGGAAATCCGAAATCCAAAGACGACTTCCGCCAATCGGCTGCCCGAATCGAAAGAGAGGACCGAGGGCTGGAAGCCGCAAAAGGTGTGGGGTTGTAGAGGAATGCTCCAATGCGACGATGACCGAGATCGACCCGGTCCATTACAAAGCCAAACAGCGGGGCAGCGTCTCGAATGTCTTCATGTTTAAGCCCAGCGAATCATAACGAACAGCACCGCACCAGATACCAGCACGATCTTTACCAGCGAGGGCCGCTTCTCTACAAACACATTTCGCACGTGAGCATCCTTCCTAGCAAACGGCCCAAGGGCCGGTTCTCCTCTAGACCTTCTTAAGACTAACGAGGTGCGTGCTGCCGCTCCATCACAATCGCCATTGCACGCACATGAATTTTACGGCTGTGCCGGCATGGACGTGCTTCAGCATTGACTGAGCGGCCAGCGTTCGCGAGTTCCCAATGCTTCCGTCAAAGTCTTGGATCCGCTCTGCGTGAGTGCAGGCCTACCAATGCGGCACATATTATAGTTACAGCTTACACGATGTCTTCTTATATCTCTGCGATTAGTTCACCTTTTGATTGATGGTTAGCCTCGTTAGGTGCTGTACCAATGCCCTTAATCACTGCTCGCTACTGAAGCGTAGCCTTAGGGTATGTACACCACGACCAGAAACATTGCGGGCGGCACTTTTATGACGTGCAAAGATTGCGGGCACGCGATCAGCATGAACAAGATTTGCGACCAGCCGATTCAATCGGCGACGGAAATCTTAAAGCACATGGCTACCCACAACGCCTGCGCCCTCGCCGCCGGTGGTCACGTCACTCCGGAACTCGAAGCCGTCCGCGCTCCACGCGAAGCATGGCTTCCCAACTAAACGACCTGACACCGCGTCAGGCCTGTCCAGATGCACTCACTTCCGCGCAACCGCCCCAACGGAACCGGAAGATGACGTCCATAGAAGATCATCTGTACGATACCGCACATAGGTGTAGAATTGTCTTCGTAAAGCCCTGACACCTAGCAAAGTATCGCAAGGAACAAAGTGCCGCACCGCTCGCGACACATCGTATCGACCAACAAGGGCCACTTCGACCCAAGGAGATTCCTTGCGAATGTCGGCGAGGGGCAGCAAGTCCTTTCCTTTGCCAAGACGAAAACCATCTTCACACAGGGGGACGCGGCTGACTCAGTCTTCTACATTCAGGAAGGCAATATTAGACTCAGCGTCGTATCCAAGTCTGGCAAGGAAGCGACCCTTGGCATATTAAATGCTGGAGACTTCTTCGGAGAGGGTAGCCTCGCTGGACAGCCCTTACGCATGGGGTCGGCCACAGCAATGACCGCCTGCACGCTTCTGCGCATCGACAAGAAGTCAATGATGCATGCCCTCCAGCACGAACACAAATTCTCGGATGTGTTCGTAACCTATCTGCTGGCACGGAATATCCGATACGAAGAAGACTTGGTTGACCAACTCTTCAATTCCAGCGAGAGGAGATTAGCTCGGCTTCTGCTGTTGCTTGCTCGATTCGGCAAGGAAGGGATACCGGAGACTCTGATCCCCAAGATCAGTCAGCAAACCCTCGCAGAAATGATCGGCACGACGCGGTCACGGGTCAGTTTTTTCATGAATCGGTTCAGACAGTTAGGCTTCGTTGAGTATGACGAGAACGGGATACAGGTCCATGGTTCCCTTCTAAATGTCATTCTCCACGACTAGGCATCATCAGTTTTCGCTTGACCAGCGCCGAACCGGGCATCTGGCGGCTATCGAAACCAGGTTCACCCTCAGGGCAGCATTCGTCGGCGTAGAGGCCAATTCTTTGACCGTGATCCGCCCGCTATGCGGTGCTAGCCTATCGTCATGCAGAATCCCGTCAAAGAACGAATCGCGAAGTTGCGGGACGAAATAGCGCAAATAAGTGAAGCGAACCGACTGCACTTGCATGGCGGCAAAAAGAAGCCACAGGGCGCTGCGGGAGATCACGAACGTCGGCTTCAAAGATTGCAGGAAATTCTGGACGAATTAGTGGCGCTGACCGACTGGAAAAAGCTATGAAAATCGCGAACGAGACCTGCATGAGGCACAAATGCAGGGTGAGAAGCGTACTCCGCGCACCACGATATTGAAATCGAGTCGCAGCCGAGGGGCGCCAATCTTGGAGGACGCGCTCACCGGCATCCTCTGACTCGCATCACGGGAGATCAGGCCGTGTCAGGGATTGGTCAATCGCAAGGTCGCGACATGTGCGACGAATGAGTTCGTGCGCGGAGTCTGAATCAACGAACTCGAAGCCGTAGCGAAATGCGTTCCTTTGGCGGCCTATCGCCTGAATCGTCACAGCACCGCAGGGGAGCGCGAAGCCCAACTCCACGACCTCGCCCAAGGACGCTTCAATTCTCAGCATGGCTGCGATCCCGGATTCGCTAATATCCACGGTATACCCGTTCAGCACACCACACTTGCGGGAATTGATTCTGATATCGACCTCAATTTTGAACCGGAGCTGGCGACGGGCGTCGCGAATCATAGGAACGGGCAACATCACTTTCTCCCCTCTGGTTCGAGGATGTTCCAAAAGTGTTCTTGCCTCAACCGGCTGTGAGCGTTCGTCAATCGCGATGCGACTCACAGGCAAGCGAGCAAAAAACAAACCTCGCGGTTCTCCTCCGATCCTCCGTAAGTCAACAACAGACACCGCGAGCATCTATGTAGGTCTTGTCTATAGCATAGATAATGCCCCCTACTGCGGTGCGGGGGTGTTCACTCTCGGACACTCTCGGGCAATTATTGTGAAAAAACAGTCACCTCACGCTGAGACATGGCGAGGGTTATAGGACAACTGTGCAATCTTGAACAGACACGAAATAGGGGACGACTGTAAATTGTAGTGAATTGTCGTAGACGTAGAGGAACTGATGTGGCCCTCCCGTGGTCTTTCCGGTTCCTATTCTAGTGGCGCAGCCCATGGGACCGCTGCGCCACGCCATCGGGACTACCACTGTGATGAATAAAATACCGTTTGCCGATCGATCGCCCGATCGAGACGACCACTGTGGGCTCTTGGCCGTTCATTGATCACGGGCGGGAGAGCGATACCTAGACCCCTTGTTGCTCGGCAGCTTCGCATCAGTGGCGAGAGTCGTGTCTGTGAAGTGGCGACACTGGCCGGAGCCCCCCTAATCGCGAGTCACACAGCTTCCATTGCAGGTCCACTCGGACTCCGTCCGCTCTGGGAACACGAACTCCAACAGTTCTTTGGCTCCCCGGTTGCCGATGTAAGCCTGCCCTAAAGCGTGCCCTACAAGGAAGAGGGTGGCTTGTTCGGAGGCGCGCGCCTATCAAGCAAGCGACCAACGCGCAGTGTGGGCACAGGAAGTCGGAACATCCAGCGAGTGGATGCCGGAGGCCTACGTTTCCGAATAGGCAACGAGGCTGTGAGAGAACGCGGCCGCGTGCCAAAAAGTTTGGGGCTTCACCTGGTGGTGCTCGCGCGACATCGATCCCGCGATGAAGGGGTTTCTGAGCCTGGAGTACACGCTGGGAGTCTTGGATCAACAGAACCGAGTGAAGCCGCTGGGACGAACATTGTCCAGCCTCGCCGACGAATGGCGCAAGAATCCGCCGGCTGTGATTTCTCGCTCCGTAGCGCTGGTGATTCCCGACAAAGGGCTTTCCAAAAAAGGGCGACGTGGCCGATTGGAGCGTCGCGAAATAATATTATGAACCTGGTCAGTCGCGGGGTGCGACCGGCAATCGTGCTGGAGAGCCGTGCCGGGGACAAAGCCTAGCTCAGGAGCAGAGGGATCGAAGAGCTGATCGAGGCCGCGGTGCGACAACTCGTAACCAGCACTCCTCCCCAAATTCAATTGAGAGGAGGCTGTTGCGACACCAGGACCAATGCAACAATGAATTCTGAGGGAAACTATGATCCGAGGGAGCAGGTAATAACGGTCCCAAGGAGAGAACATGGATCGACGTAACTTCCTGAAGAACAGCGGCACATTGCTTGCTGGAGCTACCCTTGTACCCCACGCGCTGTCCAAGGCTTCCGAATCCCGGGCAGCCAATCGGGCAGGACGGTTGGTTCTTCCCATGAACCGGAACTGGCGTTACAGCGGTCGCTCTGGCGAGGGAGCCCATTCGAAAGATTTTGACGACTCAGGGTTTGAGCGTGTTGCTATTCCGCACGCTAACGTGCGCCTACCCTGGCATGGCTTCGACGAGAAGACTTACGAGTTTGTTTCGATTTATCGCCGCCATTTCAAGCTTCCCGAGGAAGCTCGCGGCAAGCGAGTGTTCGTCGATTTCGAAGCGGCGATGACCGCCTCCACCGTGTGGATCAACGGCACGCGCGTTGGAGAGTATCGGGGAGGATACACGCCATTTTTCTTTGAGCTGACGCCTCACCTCGACTTCGACGGTGAAAATGTCCTGGCACTCCAGCTTGACTCCCAGGAGCGGCCGGATATTCCGCCTTTCGGCGATGAAATCGACTATCTGACGTTTGGCGGCATCTACCGCGAAGTTTTCTTACGTGTCGTTCCCGCGACCTTTATTGAAAACGTCTTTGTCAGAGTCAAAAACGCTCTGGGCGCACATCCAAGCGTTGAGGTCGACTGTTTTCTGGAGCATTTGGAGCCGTTGCGTGACGCCCTGACGCTTGACGCTGAACTGGTTGATGGCGAGCGCTCCCTGGCGCGATCCTCCCAGCGCATTCCTCCCTCGAAGGTCTCGACCGAAGCCGTTGCTCACACCGTGCACCTCGACCATCTGAACGACATCAAACTATGGAATCTTGAACAGCCGAATCTCTACTCCGTTCGCGTGTGTCTACAACGAGGAACCGAGGTACTCGATGAGCATTCCTGTCGCTTTGGTTTTCGGGAGGCCCATTTCACTGATCATGGCTTTGAGCTGAATGGCAAAGTGCTCAAGCTTCGCGGCCTCGACCGGCACCAAACGTTTCCATTCGTGGGCCAGGCAATGCCTGGGCGTTGTCAGCGTCGTGATGCCCAGATACTTCGGAAACAGCTCAAGTGCAATATCGTCCGCACCTCCCATTACCCACAGTCGCGTCATTTCCTCGACGCGTGCGACGAGGCAGGCTTGCTGGTTTTGGAAGAAATTCCTGGATGGCAGCACATTGGCGATCAGGGATGGAAGGAGCTTTCGATCGACAACCTCCGCCGGATGATCCGGCGCGACTGGAACCATCCTTCTATTGTTTTGTGGGGTGTGCGCATCAACGAATCCCGGGACGATCATGACCTTTACTCTCGAACGAACGCGCTAGCGCATCAGCTTGATACGACTCGCCAAACCGGGGGGATCCGCGATTCCCAGGAGTCTGAGTTCCTGGAAGATGTGTTTACCATGAACGACTTCGGATTCCCACTGAAGCCTCCGAACCACTCCCGCTACTTGAATACTGAATTCGTGGGTCACACCTATCCCACCAAGACTATCGACAATGTGGAGCGCCTCACTGAGCACACCGTTCGTCATGCTCGTGTTCATGACCAACTCGCGTCGAATCCCCAATATGCGGGAGGCATTGGCTGGTGTGCGTTCGACTACAACACCCACGCCAACTTCGGTTCCGGAGACCGGCTTTGTTATCACGGCGTCAGCGACATTTTTCGCGAACCGAAACCGGCAGCCGGCTTCTACAAGTCGCAGTGTGATCCTGGGGAAGAGGTCGTGCTGGAACCAGCGTTTCACTGGGCTCGTGGCGACGAATCTGTGGGATTCTCAAAAGCAGTCGTCTGCTCGAACTGCGACCATCTGAAGTTCTATGTTGGCGGCAAACTGGTTCGAGAAGCGGAGCCCGACCGCGAGCAGTTTGGCCACCTTCGCTACGCGCCCTTTGTCGTTCACCTGGGAGAGCTCTTTGACAAATGGGGAGATCTTCGTATCGAAGGTTATATCCAGGGCAAGCAGGTGATTGCGAAAAATTATTCTGGAAAGGGCGTTGACCGAAGATTTGATCTTCTCCCCGATGACAAGGAGTTGATTGGCGATGGCGCCGATTCTACCCGCGTGGTGCTCCGCGTCACCGACGAATTCGGAGCGATTCGGCCGTTTGCCAACGATGCCGTCAGACTCGAGCTGGAGGGACCGGCAGATGTCATCGGCGATAACCCTTTTTCACTGATCGGCGGAACCGGCGCAGTTTGGATTCGGGCAAAAGAGCAGGCTGGAAGAGTACGCCTGAAAGCGATTCACCCCCAGCTGGGCACGCGAGTAGTCGAGATCGAAATCGCCGCCGCGCCTCAGGAGAGAATTTAGTGGCGATTTTTTGGGCAGGAGCGTTCAGCGTGAAACTGACTCCACCCATTCGAGCGATGTGCGTGAGATGATGCGCGTGAGACGAAGAGGATCGAAACCGGGACGAACGAATACGCGTGCCGGGATGGGGCCACGACCCCAAATTTCCGCTCTCAGTCGACTTCCATGATCGGTTGCTGTGGCTTGGCCAAGAACGAGGCTGCGAGACCGCAGGCGGCTGCGAAGGACAACCACAGACCCGGAATCGCCCTATTCCCGGTAACGTGAATCAGATAAGTGCTGATGGCTGGAGTAAACCCACCGAAGATCGCTGTGGCCAGGCTATAGGCCAGAGCAAAGCCTGTAGTCCGCACATTCACCGGCATGATCTCGGTAAGAAAAACCACCATGGCGCCGTTGTAGCTGCCATAGATAAAGGATAGCCAGAGTTCGACGCTCAGCAATCTTGAGAACGATGGATTACGAACCAGCCAAAGCATTGCTGGATATGCTGTGATCAGCATCAGGATCGTACACAGAACCAGTAGGGGCCGGCGGCCTATCCGATCGGACAGAGTTCCCATTACAGGGAGCCAGAACAGATTAGAAGCCCCAACCCACAGAGTCACGATCAGACTGTCTAGGCTTGCCAGATGCAGCACCGAACTGCCGAATGTGGGCGTATAAGCGGTGATCATGTAGAAAGACACGGTGGTCATGGTCACCATCATGACTCCGATGATCACAATCCCCCAGTTTGCGGTGAGCGAGCGGAGAATTTCTGAGGTGTTTGGCCTGTGCTTGCGGGCGATAAATTCGTCAGTCTCTTGAAGCGAACGCCTGAGCCTGAACAGGAACGGAAGTATGGCACAGCCCAGAAGAAGGGGAATTCGCCATCCCCACTGCAGCATTTTCTGAGGCGGAAGAGCGGAACTCAACATCACTCCAACCAGTGCGGCGAACATGACCGCCACCTGCTGGCTCGCCGATTGCCAGCTGACATAGAAGCCCTTGTGCCCCGGAGTGGCGATCTCCGACAAGTAAACCGAGACGCCGCCCAACTCCATGCCCGCCGAAAAGCCCTGTAGCAGGCGGCCAGTCAGTACGAGCAGCGGCGCCAACAAGCCGATGATCGCGTATCCCGGCATGAACGCAATAGAAATGATTCCAACCGACATCAGGCCCAGCGTGAGTATCAGGCCGGCGCGGCGTCCATGACGATCGGTGTATGCTCCGAGCACGATGGCTCCGAGGGGCCGCATCAGAAAACCAGCGCCAAACGTCATCAGCGACAGCATCAACGAAAGAAATGGATTACCGCTGGGGAAGAAGGCATTGCCGATCGCGGATGCATAATAACCGAAGACCATGAAGTCGTACATCTCCAGAAAATTGCCGCTGGAGACGCGGACTACAGCCCAGATTTTTGATTTCCGGTCAGAGAGAGCGATCGTGGGACTTTGATAGGACTCAGTAATCGTTTCTTCCTCACGTGAAGGAAGGACTCAAAGAGCGCGGATAGATGATTTTCATCCCCGAGTGCACGCTGAACGAGACAGCCCAGCTACCGCATACTTGAATGACTTACCTCACTCACCTGCGAGGCGATGGCTGCGCCCATATCTTTGGTGGTGGCCTGCCCTCCGATATCCGGAGTACGAACTTCAGATTGCGCCAGAGTCTCCGCAATGGCACGCTCGACTGCATCTGCGGCTTCCGCAACTCCGAGATGTCTTAGCATCATAGCGCCTGACCAGATCTGCCCGATGGGATTTGCTATGCCTTTTCCGGCTATGTCGGGTGCCGAGCCGTGTACTGGCTCGAACATAGACGGGTATTCCTTCTCTGGATTGAGGTTGGCTGAGGGAGCGATGCCGATGGACCCGACGACCGCTGGCCCCAGATCAGAAAGAATGTCCCCAAAAAGATTGGACCCTACGACAACGTCGAACCAGTCAGGATGGCGCACGAAGTGAGCGGTGAGGATATCGATGTGATACTGGTCTGTGCGTATATCCGGATATTGCGCCGCCATCTCATGGAAACATTCATCCCAGAAGGGCATGGTGTGGATGATGCCGTTCGATTTTGTGGCCGAGGTCAGATGCTTCTTTCTCTTCCTAGCCAAATCGAAGGCGTGCCGGAGGACTCGGTTCACTCCACGGCGGGTAAAAACTGTCTGTTGAACGGCCATCTCGTCGTCCGTTCCCTCATAGAGCCGCCCGCCTATATTTGAATACTCGCCCTCGTTGTTTTCGCGAACGATACAGAAATCAATCTGGCCGGGCTTCCAATGTTTAAGGGGAGTTTCAATCCCTTCAAAAAGGCGCACGGGCCGCAGATTAACGTATTGGCGGAAATGGCGGCGGATGGGAATCAACAATCCCCACAACGAAACATGATCGGGAACGCTGGGGTGTCCGACAGCGCCCAGGAAGATAGCGTCAAAGGGCCGCAGCTGCTCAATGCCGTTTGCCGGCATCATGCTTCCGGTCTGGACATAGGTTTCGCAGCTCCAATCGAAAGGGTGCCATTTGAATTGGAATCCAAAGCGCTGTCCTGCGGCTTCCAGAACCCGGATGCCCTCCGGAACCACTTCTTTCCCAATACCATCTCCGGCAATCACGGCTACGTCGAAAGTGTTCATGGACGGTGTAGTTTATCCTTTCTCGACTGACAACAACGGCCCGAGCACATCCACATCCGGAACCGAGTCTAGCGTCCTGAGCAAAGAGATTATTTTCTCGGCCTTCGACTTGGAACAACCCGCGTATTCCGCACACCCGCGGAATTTTGTGGCCGCTTCTTCAAAGGTCATCGGATTCGCAGGGCTGCCCTTGGCGAAATCCGCGCGGCCCGTGATCATTCTTCCGTCTTTTAGGTGAATTTTCAGGATCGAGGTCATTTTGTCGAATCCGGCACTCTCGGCCTCGGGGTCGACGTAAAAGTTGATCTTTCGAATCATCTCCTGAACCTCAGGTCGATGCACAACTTTTTCCGAGAATTCTCCCAAACCGGCTTTTCTCTTCAGGAGCAAAATTGCCAGGCAGAACTCCATGCTGAACTTGGCTTCCAGTCCGGTCTTTGGCTGGTGGTGAAGAAGAGTCGTGGTCATGTTGTGATTTGCACCGCAATCCAGCTTTTCCACTTGATCCGGTTGTACATTGTTGGCCTCGATCAGACGCATGAGTTCCGTCATCGCCGGGTGCGTGAGGGAGCCTGAAGGATAAGGCTTCAACGAAACCCCCGGGGAGGCGAATGTCCACGGCTTTCCCAGGCGATCCATGATCGCAGCCGGATCATAAGATCCACCGAAGGCATGGAAGAAGCCGCGATCTGCTTCCAGAATTTGTTGCGCAGCCGTCCAACCCAGTGCGACAAGGTCAGCGGATACAACTCCGCTCTCGGCTGCGTGTCCCGCCTGAAACGGCTTGGTCATGGTGCCGAAATTTTCTCTCAGGCCGCCGGACTGACTGGCGACCAGGCCGAAAGTGTTCAGAATCTTCGATTGATCGAAGCCAACGAGCTTTGCCGAAGCCGCTGCGGAACCGAAGGCTCCGCATGTGCCCGTGGAATGAAATCCATCTTGATAGTGGCGGGGCGAGATCGCTTCCGCGATCTTGCATTCCACCTCGACGCCTAGGTGGTAGGCGAGCATGAATTCCTTGCCCGAAATATTTCGCTGGGCGGAAAGCGCCAGGATCGCGGGAAGTACGGGCACGGTAGGATGGACCAGCAGGCCGTATACGCGGTCCTTCGCGGCAGAGAGTTGCGTGTCGTCAAAATCATCGGCATGAACTGAAACTCCATTCACGAATGCGGCGAAGCGTGGCGAGGTTTTGAGCGCCGATCCCGCGACGGTGGCCTGTCCTCCGCATACTCCCATATTCTTCAGATATTGGCGGCATATGGTTCCGGTTTCGGCTCGCGATCCTGCCAAGGCTAACCCCAATCCATCGAGGATTGACTTCTTGCCGAGTTCGATCACCTCTGGGGGAATGTCCTCGTACTTTGTGGTCGCGACAAAGCGGCCGACATAGTCGGTCAGACCAGGAGTTTTGGGGAAGTCGTTGGCCGAAACAGCGCCCGAGCCTCGCGCCGCCAGCACCGGCTTGATGAACGCGGTGGACGCCATCGCCCCTAAGGCTAGTTTTCCGAAGTCACGCCTTAACATTTCTTACCCGCCATTTTTCGAATTTACTTCTGGCTGCATCCTTTGCCCCCTGGAGAGTTCAGATCGTTGCGGAGAACTTGACCGCCCTTCATAACGAATTTCACCCGCTCCAATTCTGTGATCTCAGCGAGCGGGTCACCGCACACCGCGACGAAGTCGGCAAATTTCCCGCGCTCGATGGAACCGATGTCAGCGTCCCATCCCATGATCTGCGCGTCCACCATGGTGGCAGCGCGAATAACCTGCGCTGGACTCATTCCAAACTTCACCATGTATTCGAACTCTTTGGTTTGCGTCCCGTGCGGAAAGGGTCCAACTCCTGTCCCAAAGCCAATCTTGACGCCCGCGGCAACCGCACGCCGGAAGTTCGGCTCCGAGACTTCCGCCACCATGTGCCCGCCGTATTTCTTGGCATCGTGTTGCCGATCCAGCTGGTAGTGATACAGAGTGGGAATGAGGTAGATGCCCTTTGTCTTGAACAGCTGAATGTCCTCATCGGACAACTGCACTCCGTGCTCAACTGTATCCACACCGGCGACCAGACAATTGTGTAGTCCCGGCCCGGCAAATGCGTGGCAAGAAACCTTATGCCCTTTCGCATGCGCCTCGTCAACAAATGCCTGCACTTCCTCCAGGGTGAAGGTCGGCGGATTAATGATTTTGCCGTCGGGCGAAAAACTAAAGTCGTATGCCGCGTAGAATTTTACCCAATCGGTGCCGTTCATGAGCTGCTCGCGCACGCCTTTGCGCGCTTCCCACGGCGAATCCACGGTTTCGAGCATCGACGGCAACGGAATATCGCGCGAGTAACCCTTGGGACGAAAGCCTCCGGTGGTGGCAAACCCGCGTCCCGAAACCTGTAGCCGGGGGCCTTGCACTAATCCGTTGTTGATGGCGTCACGCAGATCTACGTCGCCATACATGCCGCCCAGTGTCTTGAGGTCGCGTAGGGTCGTGAAGCCTATGTACAAGTCACGCTGTGCATTGACCATCGCTTCGAGGATGCGGTACTGCAGCGGCTCTTTCAACATCTGGGCATCCAGATCGGGGCCACCGGAGAAGATGTGAGTATGTCCATCGATCAGTCCGGGCAGGACGGTCGCGTTGCTCAGATCCACTACATCCGTACCCGCTGGAATGTGAACGTCGTTGGCCGATCCGACCTGCGTGATTCGAGCTCCTTCGATGAGGATTACCTGTTGCTTAGCCAGTTGCTCGGATTTTCCGTCAAACATACGTCCGGCGCGAATCGCCAGCCGCTCATGGGTTCGGGTTTGGGGCGGCGGAAGGGGCGGAGGGGGCGGAGTTTCACGTTCTTGTTCTTGCCCCGGCAAAGAGCACGGGGAGAAACACGCAGCCAAAACTAGCATCGCCGCAGTGCGCATGAAGGTTCCAGCCGGCCGATTTGCCTCAAACGACATCGTCCCTCCTACGATCTGGCGTCCGCATCTTTGGGAGCAGTCTTGATAAGAATGGTGAGTCCGGCAGCGACCAAGGTAATCACGCCCAGATAGGTGAATCCCGACAGGAAACTTCCCGTCTGCTTGTTGAGATATCCCACGATTAACGGGGCGAAATACGCACCCAGGTTGCCGATAGCGTTTACAAAACCCATTACCGAGCCGACGATCTTCGGTGACAACGTTTCTGTTGGGATAGCCCAGAATGCGCCCATGGGGCCGTAAGCTCCTACGCCGCTCAGTGCGATAAAGGTAAAAGCAATCAGCAGTGAATGAGGAATGCTGAGGACAGCGAGAAGGATCGAAGTCCCACCAAACAACATGGCTGCGGCGGCATGCAAACGGCGCTCCCGCATTTTATCCGAATGACGCGAGACCAGCAGCACAGAGACGGCGCCCACGATGAAAGGCATGGTGTACAGAATTCCTGTCGAAAGGCTGCTGAGTATCCTGAATTTTCCCATGGCGCTGGGCAGCCAAAATAACAGCCCCATCTGCCCACTCACGAAACAGAAATAGATGGCTGCCAGAAGAAACACCTGAGGCCGCAACAGCGCGCGAAGAAAGGAAACTTTTTCCGATCCTTCCAGCGCAGACGACTCGCGACGCAGAGTCTCTACCAGCCGAATGCGCTCGTCCTCTGGTAGCCAAGCTGCCTCCGAAGGATGGTCCTCGATAAATACCAGCCAGATCGCCAGCCAGAAAAACGGCAATGAACCTGCGGCGACCAGCATCACACGCCAGTTCCAGTGGTCCAAAATCCACCCAGAAAAAGGCGAGGCCAATATTACAGCTCCCGGCAAGCAGAGCAGCCAAAATGCATTGGCGCGGGCACGCTCGGAGCGGGAGAACCAATGCGAGAGCAGGATCAACGTGGCCGGATAAACCCCGCTCTCCGCCACGCCCAGCAGCAAGCGCAGCCACAGGAGTTCGTGATAGCTACGAGCAAAGCCGCATCCCACCGCAAACAGAGCCCACAGAACCAGTAGAACGCTGATGAACTTCTTCGCGCTCCAATGCTTGGCCAGATGCCCGCCGGGAATCTGCAATGCCAGGTAGCCCCAGAAGAAGATGCCGGCCACAGTTCCGGCTTGTTGCGGATCCAGATGGAGATCGCGGCTGATGTGCGGCAAGGCGAGAGATATGTTCGTCCGATCGATGAAGGCGATCGTGTACATAATCAGCGCCACGGGGATGATGCGGATCCAGCGGATTGAAGTCCGCGATGGACTGATTTCGCCCTTGCCATCGGTCTGTTCGTCGGTTGTCATTGAGATAACTGAGGCTCGCGAATGTGACCGTCCAGACCACAGACCGGGAACGGATGCGCCAGTCCAGCCAAGCCTTCGCTAGGGCTGTATCTCGTATACACGAACTTCGGCGTCCTTATTCTCGTGATGAGGGACGGTGAGATAGTAGCGATTTAATTCCGGCACCAGAATGCCCGTCTTTGCCCGAAAGGCTCCCGGAACCTTCGCCAACAAAGAGTAATGGTCGGAATCCTTCTGCTCGAAAACGTCCAAAACCCCGTCGCCGGCCAGAAAAAGGCGCTTCTGCTGGGCGTCGTAACTCATGTCATCGACCATGCCTACCGCTGGCAAGCTGGTGATGACTTTGCCATTGTCCGAGTTCAGGACAATCAACTCTCCCGGATTTCTGGTGGTCACAAACAAGCGGTGGTCCGGTTCGTCAAAAGCCATGGCCACGTTCAGTTTGTCGCCCGCCGGCAAAGGCCAAGTGGCCGACATTTCAGACTTGTTCCGGTCGAGGACCCCGACCACGCTCTTGCCAGTAAGGTTCAAAAACATGCGTGCTCCGGACTTCGCCAGGACGATCGCTTCGACATGGTTGGTGTCGATTTTTATATCACGTAGCTTCTTGGAGTTGTCGGTATCAATCACACTGATTAAGTATGCGCCTCCCGCCCACCGTTGACGACGTAGAGGTAATGCGTGGCGGGATCGTACGCGATGGAATCCGCATCGATAAAGACTTTGATCTCCCCCAGCAATCTATAACCATCGCTCTCGTACACCTGGACCGCGGAAGCGTCACCTGCCACGATGAAAAGCTTGGTTAAATCCTTACGAAAGAAAATTGCATGTGGCGCCTTCACATCTTCAATGGTGTGAATCAGTTGGTTTGTGTTGGTATCTAAGACCAGAACCTTCTCATTCTCCTCGCCGGTCAGGAAAAGACGGTGCCCATCGACGTCGGGAGTGAAATGGTCGAAGTCGCCATCGTGGAGCCCGGGCAGGGGAATGGTCGCTACCAGCTTCAGGGGTGCGTGATCTTGACCTTGGCAGGTGACTGCGAGAGCGAACCACAGCGCAAAAATGACCAGTTGTTTTTGCTTCATGATTTCCCTCCACAGTGATCCGCCAGCCGATGAGAATCTTGGTGCTCGACGGGCGGATGCTACGCCAGCCGTAGTTATTGAGTCAACGTGTCCTCTCAGCGGGGCTCAGCGGGGAGAGACCAGCGAGTGATGCGCTGGACCAAAGTGGCCTGTTTTCAAGTAAAACTCATGGTGTCTCGTTTGTCAGCTAAACAGAAATTAATATTGGTTTCAGTTCACATTGCGATGGATGAATTATCCTGTCCGCGCTGGTCGTGGCGCGGGCTGCGAGACCGCAGCAAGATCGAACGGCTTCTGCTAAATCTGCACACAAAATATGGAACTCAGGTTAGGGAGAGATCATGAAGAAATGGGTTTTCGTTCTGCTGACGGTTTTCATCGCTCTGGGCGCAACGGTGCAAAGTCAGGAGACCGCGCCGCTCAAGCTGCTCCAGACCATTACGCTGCCTCCCGACGTGAAAGGACATTTTGATCATTTTGAGGTCGATGTAAAGGGCAACCGGCTGTTTGCGACTGCGGAGTCCTATAAAGCTGTCCTGGTTTTTGATCTCAAGACTGGCAAGCCCGTCCACACCATATCCGGGATCGAGAAGCCCCACGCCGTGCTCTATCGCGAAGACCTCAACCGCATCTATGTGACCGATGGGGAGGCTGGGGATCTCAAAATATTCGACGGCAAAACATACACTCTACTGTCAAGCGTGAAACTGCTGGAGGACGCTGATTCAATCGGATACGATCCGACCACCAAGTATCTATACATCGACAACGGCGGCGGTGATGTCCACCAGACGTACTCCATGCTCAGCATCGTAGATACTAGCGCAGGCAAAAAACTCGCCGATATCAAGATCGACGGGGAAACGCTGGAGGCCATGGCGCTGGAGAAATCCAGTCCTAAGATCTACGTCAACAACCGGGACAAGAGTCAGGTTGACGTGGTTGACCGAGACAAACGCGAAGTGGTCGCCAGTTGGCCTGTCACCAAGTGTAAGGGCCCGGTGGCGATGGGGTTCGACGAGTCGAACCATCGGTTATTCGTGGCTTGCCGCAGCGGAGACATCGTGGTGTTGAACACGCAAAGCGGAAAGGAAGTCACCGCTTTAGCCATGACAAAAGGTGTCGATGACCTGACTTACGATCCGGCCCAAAGGCGTATTTACGCTGCGGGGGATGGCAGCGTAGATGTGTACGAACAGACGGATCGAGACAGCTACACGCCGCTTGGAAAAGTACCGACGGGGCCGGTCGGAAGAACGGCGCGCCTGGTTCCTGAACTGCATCGCTACTTCGTGGCGGTTCCCCAGCACGAAATGACGAGCGCCGAGATTCTGGTCTTCGAGGTGCGCTAAAGGACCTGGGAAAGAAAGAAGGGCTGGGATCAAACCGATGGAGTGCTCTTGGTTTGATAGGGGCGCAAGCAAAGTGCGATGATATTGAGGAAGGTCTATGCGGATCCTGTTGGTCGAAGACGAACGAAAGGTTGCCAGCTTCATCGCACGCGCCTTGCGAGAAAACACATACGCAGTGGACGTGGTTGAAACCGGCGAGAAGGCCCTTGAGTCCGGCATAGATGTTTCTTACGACGCCATCCTCCTCGACGTCCGGTTGCCTGGTCTTAGCGGGATCGAAGTCTGCCGCGAGTTGCGCCAACGAGGGATAGAGGCTCCCGTGATGATGCTCACGGCTCGGGCTTTGATCGAGCAGAGGGTGGAGGGACTGGATGCCGGCGCTGACGACTATCTCAGCAAGCCCTTTGTCCTGGCAGAACTCCTGGCGCGGGTGCGGGCGCTGGTTCGCCGCGGCTTCCATAGTGGCAACGCAAAGCTGCGCTATGGAGACCTCGCTCTCGATCGTCACCGCCGCCGGGCTACACGCGGGCAGGAGATCATTCCCCTTACCACCAAAGAATTCGCTCTCCTCGAGCTTTTTCTGCTGCGCGCTCCGGAACTGGTTACCCGCAGCGAAATCGTCGAGCATGTATGGGATTGTCACTTCGACAGCCAGACCAACCTGGTGGAGGTGTACATCAACCGTTTGCGCCAGAAACTTGATCAGAATCGATCGGCAAAGATGATTCATACCGTTCGGGGCGTCGGCTACCGCCTGGGAGTGCCGGAATTATGAAAGCGAAAACGCTTCGTTTTCGAATGATGTTGCTCTTCACTACCGTGGTTGGGGTACTGCTGGCTGGGTCCTATCTTGCATTCTGGGGGCTTCTGTCCCACGAAATTCCCACTCAACTCAACCGCCAGCTGCTGGAGACGTCTCGTCCCCTTATTGCTGACATCATTACAGAACCGAACGCACAGGATATCAAGCGGCTGGACATCCCGGGCGAGTTTTTCGAGTTGCTGGATGCTACCGGCGGCATTCTTCAATATTCGAGAAATCTTACAACTCCAATCGCTTTGAATGGAATGAGTCCGCCCATTTCACGTCCCACTTTCGGAATTGGAACCATCGGGAAGGCCCAAACGGTGCGCGTCGCCCTGATCCCTTTTCAACAGGCGAACCGGTCACGCATTCTGGTGGTGGCTATTCCGACGCTGAGCACTAGCCGCGTGCTGGATAGCTTTGGCAGCATCGCTTTGCTGCTTTTCCCCTTGAGCCTGCTGCTCACGGCGGGCATCTCAGCTTTCTATGTAGGCAGAAGCCTTGCGCCGGTGACAGCGCTCACCCAGCACGCCGCCCTGATGGCGAAGCGGGTCACAAATCGCCAGGGATTTTGGACAGCACTGCCGGTGTCCTCCCCCCATGACGAACTGGGGCTGTTGGCAGAGACCTTCAATCACCTCTTGCGGGGCGTAGATGCAGCGGTGGGCCAGTTGCGGCAATTCGTGACGGACGCCTCGCACGAGCTGCGGACTCCGCTGGCCGTCCTTCACGGCGAGACGGAGTTGTTGCTCTCCAAACCCCGCAGTGCTGAGGAATATCGAAAAACTCTTGTCTTGTTCGATGATGAGTTCAAAAAACTGACTCGCATCGTGGAAGGTCTATTTACGCTTTCGATGGCCGATGCCGGACAACTTCACCTGCTGTCTGAGCCGCTCTACATCAACGAGGTTCTGGAAGAGGCTTGCGCACTGGTGACATCGCGTGCTCGTGCAAAAAATATTGCCATTCTACGAGAGCTGAATCAGGAAGTTGCCTACTCCGGGGACGAAGCGTTCCTCCATCAACTGTTTCTGATATTTCTCGATAATGCGATCAAGTACTCCCCTGACTGCACCCAGGTTCGCGTGTCTCTAGTCGAGCAGGATGGAACGATACGGGCCCGTTTCAAAGACCAGGGCATCGGAATCTCAAGCGAGCATCTGGCCTTCATATTCGAGCGCTTCTACCGTGCCGCGCCGCCTACTGGCGTGGAGGCTCATAGCGGAGGTCTCGGCCTAGCCATCGCACAGGCCATCGTTCGTACCCAAGGTGGGATCATCGAGTGCCACTCTACCCTGGGAGTCGGCTCAACCTTCACTGTGGTACTGCCGACTGCTTCCCCCGAGACTAACCTCAAAAGTAAACCTGAACAGAAATTAATGTTGGGTTAACTGCGCGATGGCGTACAGTGGCACCGCCACAAGTGTGGAGGGAGTCCAATGTCTTCTCGAAGAATTTCCACAGGGTACGCGGTATGTCTCGGAACAGTCTTGATTTTAGTAGTCCTGTCTTCAGTTCCATCGAGCGCGCAGGTTACTGGAGCAACTCTCTCCGGCACTATAACCGACTCATCCGGCGGGGTTGTTCCTGACAGCCGAGTGGTGATCACGAATGTAGCCACAGGCGTGACCACGAACGTTACAACCAACTCGGATGGTTTCTTTACCGCCGCGAATCTGCTGCCGGGAGAATACAACGTTACTATCTCGGCCAAGGGATACACCACCCAAGAAAGAACCGGGATCTCGCTCACCGTCGGAGCGCAGCAGGTCTTTGACCTTACTCTGCGCGTCGGGAGCGCTTCGACAGAAGTAATGGTGGTTACCGCCGAAGCGCCTGCCGTGCAACTCAACAGCTCAGACATCAGCGCAGTGGTGAACGCGACCACGGTGCGGGAGTTGCCTCTCAATGGCCGCAGTTGGACGGACCTGGCAACCCTGCAGCCCGGCGTGAATAGAATCCAGACTCAGCCCGACTTCGCCCAAGGCACGGACCGAGGGAATCGCGGTTTCGGACAACAACTCACGATTTCCGGCGCCCGGCCGCAGCAGAACAACTATCGTTTGGATGGCGTTAGCCTCAATGACTACGCAAATGGAGCGCCCGGCAGCGTGCTGGGAGGAAGCTTGGGTGTGGATGCCATTCAGGAGTTCTCTGTCCTGACCAGCAACTACTCGGCCGAGTACGGCAAGACCTCCGGGGGCGTCGTCAATGCGATTACGCGGTCAGGCACGAATCAGATTCATGGCAGCGCGTACGAGTTTCTTCGCAATAGCGCTCTGGATTCCAAGAACTATTTCGATGTCGGAAAAATTCCGCCCTTCAAGCGAAACCAGTTTGGCGGAGCGATCGGCGGGCCGATTGTGAAAGACCACACATTTTTCTTCGCCGACTACGAAGGCATCCGGCAGTCCCTGGGAATCTCGACGCTAACCACCGTCCCGTCACTGAGTGCGCGCAATGGACTGATGTGCTCGAATCCGGCAGGGGCGGATCCTTCCAATCCATGTTTGCCTTTTCAGCTTCCCCTAGGGCCGAACACCGATGCGAATGGCGTGGATCTGAACGCAAAGGCTTACCTTACTTTCTACCATTTGCCCAATGGACCAATCCTGGGCAACGGGGACACCGGAGAATACACGTTCTCGGGGCAGCAGATCGTCAGCGAGAACTTCTTTACGGCGCGCATCGATCACAGGTTCTCCAGCAAAGACAGTCTGTTCGGTTCGTACATGTTCGACAAAACCCCGTACTCGTCGCCTGACGGACTGAATAACGTTGAGTTCGACACATTGACCTCGCGGCAGTTCCTTTCGGTAGAGGAGACGCACAGCTTTACACCTCGCTTCGCCAATTCCGTTCGTGTGGGCGGGAATCACGAGGCGGTAAACAACAATCAGAGCCTGAAGGCGCTCAATCCGGATGCCGCGAGGGCCGACCTGGGCGTCGGTGGCACAGGATTTAAGGGCCGCGACGCAACCCAGGTTCTGGTCGGCGGGCTCAGTGACTTTACGGGCGGAGTGGGCGGGAGCCCAACCTATTTTTACCATTGGAATTCCCTCCAGCTCTATGACGACGCCTTCCTCACCCGAGGCACACACTCCATCCGGTTTGGTATCGCCGCCGAACGAATGATGCTCAACGTGGTTGCCGACACCGATCCCAATGGAATCTGGAACTTCGACAACGTGCAGGGGTTTCTCACCAACCAGCCCACGAAATTCCAGGGTGGAATTGCCAGCACGCTTTCTCCCCGCAATCTGCGGCAGACTCTCTTCGGCGCCTACATACAGGATGATTGGCGGGCGCGGCCGAACCTGACGCTGAACCTCGGCTTGCGTTACGAAATGTCAACCGTGATCAGTGAGACGGCTGGCAAGCTGGCAAATTTGAGGAACATCACGGATGCGACCGCCCATCTCGGAGATCCTTTTTTCAGCAATCCAACGCTGAAGGATTTCGAGCCGCGCATCGGTTTTGCATGGGACCCCTGGCAGAACGGAAAAACCGCCGTGCGCGGAGGAATTGGGATGTTCGATGTTCAGCCGCTGCCTTATCAGTTCGTCCTTCTTGCCACCCAGGCAGTACCGTTTTTTAAGTACACCGTGGTCAAGGATCCCGTGGGAGAATGCACCGCCCCCCTCAACCCTTGCCCGAATCCCTTTCCCAATTTTGGCGGCCAGGACATTACATTTCCGGCAAACCGGTTGCGCTCAACTTATGCTGAACCCAACCCGAAACGCAATTACGTGATTCAGTGGAATCTTAATGTGCAACAGCAGCTCACCCCAAGCTTGGCGACGATGGTGGCTTACGTTGGCTCGCGTGGCGTGCATCAGCCATTCCGGGTGGACGAGGCCGACCTTGTCATTCCGACGAAGACATCGGCCGGTTATGTCTGGCCCTACGTTACCGACCCCACCGATCCAAATTTTGGAGGTCCGCTGGATCCGATCAATCCGAACTTCGGCTCGGTCCGCGGAATGTTTTATGACGGGCACTCTTACTACAATGCATTTGAAGCACAGTTGGCCAAGCGCATGAGCCACGGCTTTCAAATGCAGGGCACATTTACGTGGAGCAAGAGCATGGACACCAGCTCCGCGTCGGTTGCGGGAGACACTTTCGGCAATTCGATTTCCAGTCTTCACTGGTTCGACATGAGGTTGAGCCGCGGCCTCTCGGATTTCAATGTTGGTCGTACGGTGGTGCTCAACGGTACCTGGGAGGTCCCTACGCGAAAGTCTCTTGCGGGGCCCGCCCAATGGGCATTGGGAGGATGGGAACTCGGACTGATCTTTACCGCCAGCGACGGAATCCCATTCACTGCCACGTGGGGGACCGGCTCAGACCCGGCAAATACCAACAGTGGCGACGACTGGGCATTTCCGAACCGGCTGGGTGGGCCCGGCTGTAACACCCTTACGAACTCCGGAAACCCCAACAACTACATCAAAACCCAATGCTTCGCTATACCCACGGCGCCTGATGTGGCATTTTGGAACCAGTATTGCGATCCTTTGCCGCCAAGCATCGGAGCACCTGTGGCCTTTCCATTGTGTTACAACCTCCGCGGCAACGCCGGCCGTTCAAGAACAACTACATCAAGAGGATCTCGGAGAGGTTCAACGTGCAGTTCCGCGCGGAGATTTTCAATATTCTCAACCATGTCAACTTTGCTCCGCCAGCCACGCCCACCAACACCGATATTTTCGATGGTGCCGGAAACCCAAACACCGTGGCGGGTCAACTCACCAAAACCACCACCACGGCGCGCGAGATTCAGTTTGCCGTCAAAGTGATCTTCTAGCGTGTGTGGAGCACCGACTCTCGGTAAAGGGTCGGTGCTTCGCGGCCAAAGAATCCGCGGGTTGTCGTAGCCTTCCCCCGCAATCCGCGGATGCCGCAACCTCGGTCAGTTCGTTGTAACCGCTCATTGACGGTGCGCGAGGAGTACTAGCTTCACAAAAAGTTTTTATCCAGGTGGAGAAAGTGAATTCAACAGACCACTACCGAGACCAGCACTGTGAATCCCGCCCACTCACCCTGACCCGACGGGCATGGTTCGAGAACGCGGCCCTAATGACCGCCGCTGCGGCGTTTCCGCGCATAGCACTGGCGGCGGCCGCTGGCCAGGGCATCAGCCCGGTCATGGAGAAGCTCTGCGTCTACATGGCCGACGCCCGTAACCAGGCCCTGTCGGACCATGTGGTGCAGGAGGCAAAGCATCACATTCTCGACACCATTGCCGCCATGGTGTCGGGAGCGGATCTCCCCCCCGGACGTTTGGCGATTCAATTCGCTCGATCTTACGGGGGCGAAAAGGTCGCCACCGTGGTCGCCTCCAATATCCTCTGTGGACCGATCGAGGCGGCATTCGCGAACGGTGAGCTTGCTCACTCCGACGAAACCGATGATGACTTCACCACCGGAGGAGCCCATCCCGGGTGCGCTCTCGTGCCCGCCGCCCTGGCTGCCGGCGAACAATTCGTCATAAGTGGGACCCATTTCGTGCGGGCTGTGACGTTGGGATATGACATCGCGATGCGGGCCATGAAGACGGTCGGTCCGGGAATGAAGGAAACACACAACCTGGTGGGAACCATGGGCGCGACCGCCGCTGCCGGTTGCGCCGCCAGTCTGAATGCCCAGCAGATGCGCTGGCTGCTGGATTATGCCGCGCAGCAGGCCGGCGCCGGCATCGGTGCCTGGCGACGCGACACGGACCATATCGAAAAAGGTTTTCTTTTCGGCGCCATGGGAGCGCGTAACGGCGTCCATGCAGCACTCGTGGTTCACGCCGGCTGGACAGGCGTCGACGACGTTCTCTCCGGGCCCAACAATTTTGTAGAGTCTTACAACTCCAAGGCCGACCCCGCGGGTCTGATCGATCAACTCGGCCAGGTCTACGGAGTGACCGAAACCACGCTGAAAAAGTGGACGACGGGTGGTCCAATCCAGGCGCCACTTGATGCAATGGAAAATCTTTACAAGCGCCAGCCCTTCCAGGCGGATCAGGTAAAACAGGTTGTGGTGCGTGTCGCCACCAGCGCGGCCTACACCGTCAACAACCGCGACATGCCCGATATCTCTCTCCAGCATTTGGTCGCGGTGATGCTGCTCGACAAAACCGTCTCTTTCCACGCAGCCCACGACAAGCCACGCATGCAGGATCCGGCCGTCCTCGGCGAGCGCGCTAAAATACAACTCGTCCCCGATGACGAGTTAGAGAAGCTGATACCCGTGCGAGTCGCCATCGTTGAGGTTACGCTCAACAACGGGACGCGGTTGAGCGAACGTGTAGAGCATGTGCGAGGCACTCCCGAGAATCCCATGACGACCGAAGAAGTGGTTGCCAAGGCGCGCGAGTTGATGACGCCAGTCCTCGGCGCCGCAAATTGTTCGAAGCTCATCGAGCGAGTGATGGGACTCCAGAACGTGAACGACATCCGGGAGCTGCGTCCGTTACTGCAACGGAGCTGAGCACGCGAACATGAAAAACCTATCCATATTGGGTCTCGCAACCTTGATCTGTGGATCGGTTGGATTCTCGCAGGAGCAGTCCCGGGCCCCTGAAACGAGTCCTTTACTGCTAGTCCAGGAGATTCCACTGCCGAATGTTGGAGGGCGGATCGATCACTTCACCTTCGACCGAAAACGCAAGCGTGTCATGGGCGCGGCTCTGGGCAACAACACGGTTGAAGTCGTGGATACATTTTCCGGCCGGGACATACACAGCATCACCGGCGCTGCCACACCGCAAGGCGTTGTGTACCTAGGGGAGCTCAATAGGCTTTCTTCGTCGCCAACGGGACAGACGGAGAGCTCAGGGTTTACGACGGAGACGGTTTCAAACTGCTGAACACGCGCGATATCGGAGAAGATGCCGACAACGTGCGGTACGACCCTGCAGAAAAACGAGTGTATGTCGCCTATGGTGGAGATCAGGAAGGCGGCATGGCAGTCGTCGACGCCACAAGCATGAAACGCCCGGATGACGTCGCCAAGCTCGACGCTCATCCCGAATCTTTCCAGATTGCCGTCTCGCGACCGGTGATCTATGCCAATATCGCCACGAAAGCAAAGGTTGTGCTCATCGATCGGAACACACACAAGGTCACAGATTGGCTCCTGAGGACCGGCAAGGCCAACTACCCGATGGCGCTGGACGAAGCCGATCACCGAATCTTCGTGGTGACCCGAAGGCCGGCACAGCTCGTCGTGATCGACTCAGACAGCGGCGCGATGGTGGCCAGCGTTGCATGTGTAAACGACGCTGACGATCTGTACTATGACGCTGGCCGAAAACGTATCTATATTCCGGGAGGAGAGGGCTTCCTCAGTGTCATCCAACAAACGGACCGAGACCATTATCAATCGCTGGCAAAAGTCCCGACCACAATAGGAGCGCGTACTGGCCTGTGGTATGAGAAACGAGACCGGTTCTATTTGGCTGTGCCCGCTGGTTCCAAGCAGGGTGCGGCATTATGGGTGTATGCACCCGAGGACTGAGCCGGCGTCATGATCAGGTTTTTCTTCCATGGGTTGGCTGGTTTTATTTTCGTGATGAAAATGAATCACCGGGCGAACGTGACACGAGCACTGCTAGCCGTCGTTGCCTTCAGCGGCTTGATTCTGGAGGCCCGAGAACCGCGACAGTCAGGCCGAGGAACGGCGCAGGCCTCTTCCGATCTTGAGACTTACCGAACTCGCATCGAGCCAATTTTTCTCAAACCACGGCAAGACGGAGTGCGCTGCTACGATTGCCATTCGAAGTTGGTCACGCGCCTTCGTCTGGAACCGCTTTCGCCGGGAAGTTCGTCGTGGACTGAGGAGCAATCGCGGCGAAACTTTGCGGTCGTCTCCCAGCTGATCACGCCGTCGCAACCGCTCAAGAGCCGCTTACTCCTTCATCCTCTGGCGCAGGAGGCTGGGGGAGATGCTTACCACACGGGCGGCAAATTCTGGGCCTCCGAGGACGATCCCGAATGGCAAATGCTTGCGGATTGGGTGAGCCACAGCGTCGAGACCAAGGCGGCGGTTGAAGTGCCACGGCGTTCGGTGACGGCCGACGCTCTCGATTTCCAATTCTTTAAAACCAGGGTTCAGCCTGTCTTTTTGAACGAACGAGGCGGTCACGCTCGGTGCTACGGCTGCCACATCCTCGGGGACAAGAATTTTCACTTGGAAACGTTGTTACCCGGTCACTCGACTTGGACCGACGAGCAATCACAGCGTAATTTTGAAAACGCTGTACAGCAGGTCGTTCCCGGGGATCCGGCGTCCAGCCGGCTCTTGATCCACCCGCTGGCGCCTGAGGCCGGGGGAGATCCCTTTCATTCCGGGGGCAGACAGTTCGCCTCTCAGACCGACCCCGATTGGCTTGTCCTGGCTGACTGGGTTCGCGGCCTCCGGTCAGTAGCCGCTCCCGATCCTTCATCCGGAGAGACAGTGCGGATTTATGTCACAAACAGTGCTGGTGACACTATCGACGTCATTGATCCGGCTACAAACCAAGTCGTGCAAGTCATCCGGGGGATCGAGCTGCCGCATGGCATCGCCTTTTCTCCGGACGGAACGCGAGTCTATGTCAGCAATGAAGCAGAGAGTGTGCTCGACGTAGTGGATCGAACCAGCGGTGAGATTCTTCAGAAAGTACCCCTCAGTGCCCGTCCCAACAATCTCGCGATCACTAAAGATGGAAGCCGCGTGCTGGTGGGCATCCGGGCTGGGGCAGGCGTCGTCGATGTGATCGACACAACTTCGCTAAAGCGTACAAAAAGCGTTCCCGTTGACGGCAGCGTGCACAATGTATTCGTCACACCGGACGGCAAGTATGCGGTCAGCGGTTCGATAGAAAATAAAGCTGCCACAGTGATCGATCTTGTCACCGAAATCGTGGTCTGGGAAGTTAAGTTCGACCGGCCTGTGCGGCCCATGGCCTTCGAGACAAATCCTGATGGCTCAACCAACCGTATTTTCGTCCAACTCGGCGGCTTCAACGGATTCGCGGTTGTGGATTTTCGAAAACGCGCGGAGGTCACCAGAGTGAAGTTGCCGCGTCAACCGGGTGGATTCGGAGTCGGCGAGGGTCGAACCGCCACTCCCTCCCACGGAATCGCGGTTGCGCCCGACGGGAAATCGCTCTGGGTCAACAGCACTGTTGCCAATGCGGTCTTCAAGTACTCCCTTCCGGAGCTGAAATTAGTCGGCTATCGAGCCTTGCCCGAAGTACATCCGCTGGGTCGTTCACCAGCCGGTTCGGTGCCGGAGTGGATCACGTTTACGCCAGACAGCAAAGTTGTCTATGTTTCCAACTCGGCCGCGAGATCGGTATCCGCCATTGATGCAAATACGCTGAGGGAAATAGCGGTGATTCCCGTGGGAGAAGTGCCCAAGCGCATCAATACCTTCGTCCTTCACGGGCACTAGCCGCCCCACAGGTTGCCCACAACCGACAGGTTCAATCCTGAAGTCGTGTGGCGTGGCTGAAGACAAAATTCGATTCGCCAATTCGCCTCTATAGAAGGGTAAGATTTTTCCTTGTACGCCGTCCAAACCCGTTACAAAGGACGTTGAAGGATTCCGAATCTTTTTTCCGGGGAGACAGAGATGGCACAGCAAACCTCGCGGCGGAGTTTTCTCGGAATCTCAGCCCTGGGACTGGCCGCAGCGGTTGCTCCCGACGAACTGGTCGGGCCGGCCGTCGCAGCGAGCGAGCCCGAAAACCAGCGGTCAAATATCCATCCGGATATTTCTGTCTGGGTGACGTCTGGCGACCAGCGTTTTGCCGCCGCTCCCAAGGCCACGTGGCGACCCCCGGCAGCGATCAACTCCGGCTAAATCCCGGAACAAAATTTCAGCCGATATTGGGATTCGGGGGCGCCTTTAGCGACGCCGCCTGCTACACGTTCAATCGACTTGCGCCTCCAGCACGAGAGCAACTGTTTCACGAACTGTTCCATCCGTCGGAAATGGGCTTAAGCGTTGGCCGCATCTGCGTCGGAGCCAGCGATTATTCGACGAAACTCTACAGCTACGATGACGGGGAAGCCGATCCGGAGCTGACGCGATTCTCGATTGAGCACGACCGCGAATACATTCTTCCGGTGCTGCGCCAGGCGCGGCAGGCGAATCCTGATCTGTTTCTTTTTTCATCCCCCCTGGAGCCCGCCTGGCTGGATGAAGTTCAATGGCACCATGCTGGGAGGCTCGATGCGCAATCACTACTTCGCGGCTTACGCGAAATACTATTTGAAGTTTCTTGACGGGTACGCAGCCGAAGGCGTGCCGGTGCAAGCGCTCACGACGCAGAACGAAGTGGATACCGATCAGGATGGCAGAATGCCCGCTTGCATCTGGCCACAGGAGTACGAAATCCAGTTCATTCGCGACCATCTGGGGCCGCTTTTGGAAAGCAGCGCGACGCCGGTCAAGATCTGGCTTCTGGATCATAACTACAATTTGTGGGGACGGATCGTGTGCTCACTGGAGGACGACAAGCTTCGCAAATACGCGAATACGGTCGCTTGGCACGGCTATGCAGGAACTCCCGACATGATGAGCAAGGTCCATGACGCCTATCCGGAAACAGAGATGCACTGGACGGAAGGCGGCCCGGACCATACAGACCCCGGTTATCTAACGGATTGGCGCAAGTGGAGCGGGACTTTCAGCGAGGTGCTGAAGCATTGGTGCCGCTCCATTACCGCCTGGAACCTCGCTCTCGATGAGCATGGCAGGCCGAACATCGGACCCTTTCCCTGCGGCGGCGTGGTAACCATCAATTCCGAGACCAAGGAGATCACGCGTAGCGGACAATACTGGGCTTTTGCTCACTACGCACGCGTCGTCCGTCGCGGGGCCCGCCGGTTTGACTCCGAGAGCGCGGCCGCTGACCTCGAGCACGTCGCGCTTGAAAATCCGGACGGCCAGCAGGCGCTCATCGTCACCAACACGGGGGCTCGAAGGACGATCGAACTGCGGCTCGCGAATATGGCGGCTCCGGTTCCATTGGAGGCAAATTCGGTGACCACCTTGGTTTGGAAGTAGTCTGTCCAACTCATGGTGAGAGCAAGCCTTCAATAAGAACTACTCTTCCGGCTTGCTTGCTCCGCGAAAAATCGGCTCGAGCATCGTCGCTATTAATGTGAACATCGCCGCGCATCCCGCCAGTGGCACTATGAGACCAGCCCGCAAGCTTCCCATTCTTGTCGACATCACTCCTACAAGCCACGGCATCGTAGCCCCCCCATTCCCGCAAGCGCGAACATAATCGCCCCGATTCGCCTTGACCTCTCGCCAAATGCCTTTACCAGCCACGCAACCAGGATGGGATAAGTCCCAGCTAGTCCCAATCCGGCGGCGGTCACCGACATTGCGACGCTTTCGAAGGTCCTTGCTTCGAGCAGAAGGCAGATGCCACCAGCTGCCAACATCAAACCGCTCGCCAGCAGCGTGCGTTCGCGCCGCCGCAGTGGAACCAGCGGTACGAGCGCGCGTCCGGCTAACAGTCCTCCCCAGAAAAACATGGGCGTCAAAGCCCACAGGTCCCCAGAACCAGGGTTGGTTCGTTTCGTCAGTGAGGCCACCCAACCCGCAACCGAATTCTCGGAGCCGACATATAGAAAAAACAGCGCGGCCAGACTCACAGTGCTTCGCGTGCTGATATTCTCCGCGCGCGCGGGACCACGCTGTTCCTCTTCTTCCGTTGTTCCTCTCTCCAAGTTCATCCCGGCCAAAATCAAGGCGGTAAACAGCGCGCCAACCGCAATGGCATAGAGAAGCCATGCCGTTGCTCCGCGCCGCTCGGCAAGCATGACCAGTGGGGAGGAAGAAATTGCGCCGAGTCCCCACATCAGGTTCAGAATGCTGAGTGCCGCCACTCGACGGGTTTTCGCAACTTCTGCCACCCATAAGTTCGTGGCAGAAAGAACCTGCCCCAATCCACAGCCGAACACCGCGGCTGCAGCCAGGCTCGCAACATAGCTACCCAGGTTTAACCCTGCCACTCCCGCCGCGATCAGGCTGAAGCCGCATACGAACGCGTGCCGATATCCTCGTTTGATCAGCCAGCTGAGCGAAGCGACCCCCGCCATCGAGCCCGAAAACTGCGCCGTGAAAAATAGACCGGCATGCTGGTCGGTTAAAGACCACCGGCCAATGAGTATCGGCAAGATAGGGCCAATCAGCGTCGTCACGATTCCCGCGACCACAAATCCGCCGTGTAGAACCACGGATGCAGCCGAAGAGGTCGGAAGCGAATCTGGCCGAGTTTGGGTCGAGCTCATGCTCAAAGCATTCTGCCGGAATGCTTGCCTGTGGCCACTTCGCGGACAACCAAGAGCGTCGGGCAAGATGTAAGGTAATGGTGATTCTACAGACGGGGGGTTACAGCCGGATTGCAATAAGCACACTAAGTTTAGGAAATGTTCCGGCTGATTGCTATGGGCCTTTTCACCGGTGCTGTTCAAAACTCGCTCGTCCGGCGGCTGAACTACTCCACCGCGACGCCATAATCTGTGCCTTCCCAACGATTTTCCTGCCGCCAGAAAAATGTGAAGACGACCTGGCTCCCGGGAGGAAGGGAAGCCGTGGGCAGATCGAGCGTGTGGATTCCCAACCCGGTGTCGCGAGTGACGGTGTCCTCGAAACTTTGCCAGCCATCCAGAGTCCAGCGCACTATGGCGGGTGAAAGCAAGACCAACCGCAGTTTTTTGCTGCGCGGGACGGTGCGACATTTATTATTAAACCTCCACCCGAAGATTTGCCTCTCAGGCTTTTGAATCAGATAGCGTTGTACTGTTTGCGGCGGTTGATCGAAAATCTTGCCTTCGCGCAGGGAACGGCGGAGTTTTACATACTCCGAGTGAGCCCAGACCAAGGGGCAGGCTGAGCCCGAGGGTTTACCGCGAAAAAGTTCCAGGGATGGTATATCGGTTGCATCCCACACTTGCTCGGGAAGCAGGCGGCTTTGGCCAGATGTGGATTTCTCGATGACAGAAAGAAGAGCTTCTGCCTCTTTCCGACGTCCTGCAGCCAGTTCGTAGTGAGCGCGTTCTCCAGCGAGCAAGGGCCAAGGACGACCTATCCCAGTGCCGTCAAAGGGAGAACCATCCTGGTGCTCGCCGTAACCATCGCCGTTGTAGCGGTACCAGCAGGGTCCTTGCGGCAGCTGCACCCGGAGCAGGGCGTCAATGGCTTTGACAGTGTCAAGGATTCGGGGATCATTGGGAGCCCTGAGTCCGAAGCGCACCAGCGCCAATGAGTCGGGGCTGATGACGTGAGAGGCCCGCTCCAGATTGTCGCCCGGCGGTCGATTCTTAATGGGCACGAAACCCTGCGTAGGCGACGCCGCGCCGTCGGTATCCGGCGGGGCGATGCGTACGTAATAGCCCTCCACTCCGAGCTGCTGGGCAAGGTCTCCGCCGGTGGCATAGGTCCAGCGCTCGATGTTGTCGTTCCACGCGTCGGCTGCATCTCGCAGCGTCGAGCTAGCTTCCTTGTGTCCGGTGAGCTCAGCGATGTCAGCCGCAGCCAGCAGCGCCGAGATTTCTGCGGCCAACGTGAATGGGGAATAGCCTGCGTCCTCTTCCCATCGATCCTGTTGCGTGACCGGACCGTTGCGCAGGATGTAACTTGCGGCTTTGCGTACCATAGGCCACCAGCGTTGCGGATTGCCCAAAGCGGCAGGCGGTGCTTCACGGCGTAGCAGATCGAGCAAGAGAATAGGGAAGGCGGTCTCATCCATCTGGACGCCGTGCCAGTACGCCCGACCATCGAGCCACATGTTCTGGGGCCAGTTGCCTTCGGCTTCTTGCGTGGCTTCGAGATAGCGGAGCACCTTGGCCGCGTCGATCACTGCGCCGGCGGCGAGCATCGCACCAGCGGTTTCTACCAGATCGCGCGGCCAGATGAGATGGTATCCGCCCAGGTCTTCATCGCCCTTATTAAACCCCCAGGGGATGGAAAGACTGGCGATGACGCCACCCAGAAAATCTTTTGATTCGTGGGTTCGTAGCACGGCCGCGGAGGTTCGATAGAGGTCGTCCGAGCGCTGTGGTTGGTCGAGCTTGAGTAAACCGTCCTGCCAAGTCTTCCACTGGGCTACGTAGTGGCCGCGCAATTCCCCGTAATCTTCAAACAAAGCAGCCCGCGATTGCTGCCCGGCTTCCGACCATACGGCGCCGAAGCCCAATGCCACCACGAACTCTCCCTGGCAGGCCGCAAGGTCAATCTCTCCGGTGATCGCGATGTTGCCGTTTTCAGCTCGCCTGTATGTCCACTCCATTTGAAAATGTTGTGACAGATCTTGCCAACCGTCCGAGGCACCTACGAACCCAACCGACATCCTGCCCCAAGGCGCAGAGCTAGCCAAGGCCAGGGTGACGCCGTCGTGTTCGGCGAAAAACATCGACGCGCCCTTGTAATCGCCCACCCATCCGGTGTTGCCATAGCCGCTGTTGGCCAAGTGGGGCGACAGCAACACGTACAACCGATAATCGGAGAGTTGGCCTTTCAGGGGCTCGAAGCGAACCTTCTGGAGTACTACGTTACGGTAGGGGTCGGTGAACACCTCCTTGTGGATGCGGTAGCGGCCGCTCATGCAGGTATTAGCCAGCTCAAACGCCGGAACACCGGGGTCGAAGGGGCGGTTTTCAAAAGTACAATGACGCTTTTCTTCAGAAAAAAACTCGTGGCCATCGGTGACGATAAACCCAAGATCGCGAGTACAAGCCTGGTCGACACGTGGGTAGTAAACTTCGTTGAGGATGCCGTGGCTCAGCGTGAACCAAACTTTGCTGTGCTGGTTGAGGGCCGTGCCGACCCCGGTTTTCGCGCTCGAGGTCCAGCGAGGCGCAATCCCCGGCCAGCCGGGAGCGTAACCTGTGGGAGAATCAGTCATGGAGCTTCCTCGGGGGTGCCTGCTGCCAACGGATCAATTTGCTAGAAAGTCTCTTCATTGCCGGAGGTTGTACGAAAGCGAACGAATCTGGCTGCCCTGCCGGGATTTTTGGCATCGTAATATGTACGGGAGCTTTGCGACGACTAGATCGGTGCCAGGATAACCGAATCAGGATAACCGAATCATGAGAGCCAGCCACTACGATTCCCGCCCTTCGAAGTTCCGAACTGACGGGAGCCCCCTTGTTCGGACAATCACCTGGTGTCTCGGGGCCGCGTTCTGCGTGTGTCTGCTATTCATGCTCAGCGCACGTGCCAGTCCGGTCCCGTTGGACGGGACAGCTCTGGATCAGGGTTTCCTGGACCTATATAACTTGCATTTTGATGTTGCGCAGAGGGACTTCGCTCGATGGGAGTCACAGCATCCGGATGATCCCATGGGGCCGGTGAGCCAAGCTGCCGGACTGTTGTTCTCCGAATTCAACCGACTGGGTGTACTGGAGTCGCAGTTTTACGAGAACGATGATGCCTTTGAACGCCGCGCGAAGGTGTTGCCTGATCCCGCCGTCAGAGGGCGATTCCGGGTGTATTTGGAAAGGGCGTCGAATCTGGCTCATCTTCGGCTGACAAAGGACACCAAGGATAAAGATGCTCTGTTTGCCTTGACTTTGTCAGCCGGTCTCGAAGCCGACTACGCAGCACTCATAGAGAAGCGCAACCTGGCATCATTGCACTCCGCCAAAGAGGCTTCGGTCTGGGCGCAGCAGTTGCTGGCGGTTTGTCCCAACTGTTACGACGCTCTATTGGCCACCGGTTTCAGCAAGTACATTATCGGGAGCATGGCCGCCCCCGTGCGCTGGATACTTCGCCTTGGCGGTTTGCCGGGGGACAAGAAATCGGGAATTGCCGACCTCGAGCTTACCGCGCAACGAGGACACTACCTGGCTCCTTTCGCGCGCATTCTTCTGGCAATTGCGTACGTGCGCGATAAAGATAAGCCTCGCGCTCTCCAGATGCTCGACGGGCTGCGGACTGAGTTCCCCGGAAACACGCTCTTTCCACGCGAAATTGCCCGACTGGAACGAGCGCATTAGCCAACCCATTTTGGCAATTGCCCTCCCCATCGCGCATCCCTAACATTCAGCGGGGGGATTCGACTCTCTCCATTTATCAGAAATTCACCAATTTGTAACTGTCCTGTAATATTTACCCGCTAGTACTGGAAGGAAACAATTTAAGGAGACCCATCGAGTGATGCGCAGAATGACGCTGCTGCTATGGTGTGCCCTAGTCGCCCCGCCGGCCTTTGGGCAGACGACGCTGAATGGAGCAGGTGCTACCTTTCCCTATCCAATCTATTCGAAGTGGTTTAGCGAGTACCACAAGCTCCATCCTGATATCCAAATCAATTACCAGTCTATTGGAAGCGGCGGGGGAATCCGACAGGTGATCGCCGGTACGGTCGACTTTGGCGCCAGCGATGGCCCCATGACGGATGACCAACTGAAAGAGGCAAAGATCAAGATTCTGCACGCACCTACGGTGTTGGGTGCCGATGTTCCCGCTTACAACATACCCGGCGTGACCGGGGAGCTGAAATTTACACCCCAGGTGCTGGCTGGAATCTTTCTGGGCAAGATCACCAACTGGAATGACAAAGCCATCGCCGCCGCCAATCCGGGAGTAACTCTTCCCAACCAAGATATCATCGTGGTTCATCGCTCTGATGGTAGCGGAACCACCTACATCTTTACCGATTACTTGGCCAAGGTCAGCCCGGAGTGGCAAAGTCAGGTCGGCAAGGGTACTTCCGTCAAATGGCCAACTGGAATCGGCGGCAAGGGCAATGAAGGAGTAGCGGGTTCGATCCGTACCCTACCCGGATCCATCGGCTATGTCGAACTTGTTTATGCCGTACAGAACAACATTGCCTATGGCAGCATAAGAAATTCGGCGGGAGTGTTCTTGAAGGCTTCCTTAGAGGGAGTAACCGCTGCTGCTGCGTCGGTTGCGAGTATGCCGGCTGACTTCCGGGTATCCATCACCAACGCGCCCGGCAAGGACGCATACCCGATTTCCAGCTTCACTTGGCTGCTGATTCCGGCGCAATCCAAAGATCCAGCCAAGGGGAAGATTCTAGCGGACTTTCTGAACTGGATGGTCACCGATGGCCAGAAGATGGCGGCTCCATTGTCCTACGCGCCGCTGCCGGACAGTATCGCCGAAAAAGTGAAAGAAGAAATCAAACAGGTCCGATGACCTCTCGCGAGCGCGGAATTCCTGGCACGCCAACTACAGCTGAGGTGTGCCTTGCGGCCGGCAGCGACTCCCCATACGCGTAGCCGAGCGCCCGATTCGAAAAGCCTCCGTCGATACATCCCCGTCAGCTTATGTTCTATACTTGGGCCTAGCGATGGCGCGCCAATTGGCATTGTCGATTCGCATTTTTGGCCTGGGGCTCGTTAATTTGCCGGTCGTCTGTGCTACGCAGAAACCATACGTTCAGGGCAAGTTTCTCGCCATTCAGCCGAAAAGTAGAGATCGGGTTGACCTGTATTTAGTAACACGCCAATCACGACGGCCGTGCCCTATTTTGAAATCACCGTGGAATTCGAGGACCTCGATTACGTGGCCGAGTACACGCCGCGGCACTCCGGAGAAGAGCTGCCGGAGGCTTGGAGGCCGGACGAAGCCGTACGCGGCAGAGTAGACAAGCATCGTCTTTATTTGCTTCGGCCCGATGGCAGCGAAATGCAATTCATCATCGAAAAAAAAGCACCACTCGGCAAGAAATAATCCAAAACCAGTAACTCGTAGCACGCATCACTCATGGCTCGCCCTTCACTCGAGAATCCAGCGTATTACCTCAATCGCGATACTTCCTGGCTTGCCTTTAACCGGCGTGTGCTTGAGGAAGCAGAGGATGAGAACAATCCTGAGCTCGAACGGCTCAAGTTTCTGGCCATCTCTGCCAGCAATCTCGACGAATTTTTTGAGATCCGCGTGGCGGCCATGGTGCAGCAGATTGAGGACGGCTATAACGACGCCGGCCCGGACGGCCTGACCCTGGTCGAAAGACGGGACGCCCTGGCGCGATTGACGCATGAATTCGTCGACGACCAATACGAGTGCTGGAATTCCAGGTTGAGACCTGCGCTAGGGGAGAACGGCATCCGAGTGCTGAGCCTGCACGAACTGGATCCGGCAGCCCAGAGGTTCGTCGAGCAATATTGCGAAAAAGAGCTCGACCCATTACTCACGCCGGTGACCGTGGACCCGGCTCACCCCTTTCCGCGGGTCATGAACAAGGCATTGTGCCTCGGTTTGCTCTTGCGCCGCCGTCGACGCTCCGCGCTCACTTATATGGGCGTGGTAGTCGTGCCTCGGGCTTTGCCCAGACTGGTGCGGCTACCCTCCGAGGGCAGCTCGGATTTCATTTTCCTCGCCGACCTGGTCGCCTACCATGCCGTGCGCATGTATCGCGGTTATGACATTGTTTCGGCGGCGCCGTTTCGCGTCACCCGCAACAGCAACCTCTACCTGCAAGAGGAAGAGGCGCGCAGCTTGCTGGAGTCGGTCCGCGCCGAATTGCATAACCGGCGCAAGGGAGATGCGGTCCGGCTCGAGATTGAGGCCGATGCCGATCCCGAAATTATCGAGCGCCTGAAGACCGTGTTTGCATTGGAGGCCTGGCAGGTTTTTCCGGTGAAAGGCCCGGTGAATCTATCGCGCCTGTTCAACATTTACGAACAGACCCAGCGCCCTGATCTCAAGTACCGCAGTTTTGCCCCGCGCGAATTGCGTCTGACGGCGAAGTCCAAAGACTTGTTTGAGGAGCTTAGGGGTCACGATATCCTGTTGCATCATCCCTACGATTCCTACGACGCGGTGATCTCTTTCATTGAGTCGGCAGCCGCGGACGACCGAGTGCTGTCGGTGAAGCAGACACTCTACCGCACCAACGAACATTCGCTCATTGTGCCTTCATTGATCGACGCGGCTTCTCGGAAGGAAGTGACCGCAGTAGTGGAGTTGAAGGCGCGTTTCGATGAGGCCTCGAATATCCGCTGGGCGCGGGAGCTGGAAGATGCGGGCGTCCAGGTCTTCCACGGACTGGTCGGCCTGAAGACGCATTGCAAGCTTTCATTGCTGGTGCGCCGCGATCCCGATGGCGTGACTCGCAGTTATGCGCACATTGGTACGGGAAACTACAATGCGACCACAGCCCGCATCTACACCGATCTGAGCTTGTTCACGGCCGATCCTGAAATTACTCGTGCCGTTCACGATGTTTTCAGCTTTCTCACCGCCTACGCCGAGAATCCCAGCTATGACCCTCTGTTGGTCGCTCCCCTCGATCTGGCGGAAAAGTGCATTTGGCTGATCGACCGTGAAGCCGAGTACGCTCGCCAAGGGCGCCCGGCCAGGATCGTGGCAAAAATGAATGCACTGCTCGATAAAAATATCGTGCAAGCTCTTTATCGTGCTTCGCAGGCTGGAGTTGACATCGATTTGATCGTGCGCGGCATCTGCGCCCTACGGCCCGGCGTGCGGGGAGTGAGCGATCGTATTCGAGTTCGAAGCCTTGTGGGACGTTTCCTCGAACATAGCCGGATCTTCTATTTCGCCAATGGCGGCCAAGACGAGATATATACGGGCAGCGCGGACTGGATGCCGCGGAATCTATACGAACGGGTCGAAGTGCTAACCCCGGTGCGGGACGAACTGCTTCGGGAGCGAGTCCGCGGAGAGATTCTCGAGGCCTATCTTGCGGACAACCTCAAAGCCCGAAATCTCCTCCAAGACGGGACCTACATTCGGGCGTGGCAAGCTGCTGGGGGTAAGCGCAAGCAGAAGCCGCCGGCGGGTGCTGCGGCCTTCAGTGCTCAAGATTTTCTGATTGCGTTGGCGGAGGGCAAACCGCTGAACCCGCCCGCGGCAACGCCCGCCAGAAAACGCTGGACATTGGCGGAAAGAGTACGATAATTCGCGATGATCATCTACTTTTTACGTCATGCCAGCGCCGGAGAGAATCTGGCGAACCCCAGGAAAGACGAAAAACGCGCACTGGACAAAGAGGGCATTGAACAGTGCGGCTATGTGGGCCGCGCCCTGGCCGCGCTCGAGGCGCAGGTCGATGTCATTGTTTCCAGTCCGCTCAAACGCGCCACCCAGACCGCATCTCTGGTTGGCAATGAAATGGGATATGAAGGCAAGCTGCAGATCGAAACCGGGCTTCGGCCCGAGGCCACCTTTTCCGACTTTCGCAAGCTAGTGGAAAAGTACGCGCGCCAAGAAGCCATCATGGTGGTGGGACACAATCCCAACCTTAGTCAGTTCTTGGGAGCGATCATCAGCGATTCGGGCTGCGAGGCATCGGTGGAATTAAAGAAGGGCGCAGTGGCCAAGGTGGAAATGCGTCGCAGTACCGGCACCCTGCAATGGTGTCTGACTCCGAAACTGGTACGCGCTCTCTATGCCGCGGCGGTGGAGAGTTCACGGCCGAAGATCTCCCGGAAGTAAACACAGTCCTTCTCGATTGCCCATAGCTCCAGGTCCACCCCAACGCGGCGTCGCGGAACCAGTGTCAGCCGGACGTCTCCGGCCCGCAACCCAATTTTTACTTCCTGCACCGCACGGCTGCGGCCCAGATTGAGCGCGCGAGCCAGACGCAGGAGCAAGATGGCTTTCTGTACGCTTGCCCGGTCACTGGAATCGATGGCTTTCATGGGTCCGTCTTCCATGGTGGGTCGCGAGTTTCCCAGATAGCGGGCGATGGCCGCAATAATCCTTCGTTGTTGCGGGGTGTAACCGAGAATCTCTGAGTTCGAGATGATGTAGTAAGTGTGCCGGTGCCTTCCGTTGCGATTGACGAAGTCTCCTACCTCGTAGAGCATGGCGGCGGCAGAGAGCCACTCGCCATACTCAGCCGGCAGTCGGTGTATCGAGCGCAGCGCTGTGAACAAGCGCATGGCGGACGCGCGTACATCCAGAGCATGCTTTCGGTCCACTCCGTAATGGGCGACAGCCTTGGCGATCGAATCCGAACGTTCGGACTCGATCTGTTTTCCGGATCGCGTGCTGCGATCGTATTCCGCTGCCATCTGAGCCAGCAATCCGTCGCGCAGCCCCAGCGGTGAGTAGCGGAATCCTTTAAGGTGACAGCGTTCGAGTAATTCATGATAGACGAACGCGCCCGCTACAATGATCTCCGCCCGTTTGGGGCCAATACCCTGAATTTTTCGCCTCTCCCCCACCGGCAAGCGAGCCAGGAGTTTGGCGATGCGGGTCATCTCCGCACTCGAAACCGCAGCTCGTTGCCGGCTGCTTGTGTTCTTGCCCAAATGGCTGGCGGTTGCCGCCAGTGCCGCTGCCGTGCCCGACGTCGCAATGACATTTTTAACCCTTGCGGATGTGATCCGATCAGAGATCCGGTCCACTTCGCGCGCGATGAAGCCGCGCAGACGCTTGAGTTCGCCCTTGCGCGGCGGGTCGTGCCTGAGAAATTCATCGGTGAGCCGCACCGCCCCCAAGGGCAAACTGACGGTGTCACGGATGCGGCCGCGGCCCGAGACCGTCAGCTCGCAACTGCCGCCTCCCAGGTCGATCATCAAGGCGGGAGAAGTGTCCATCCGGCGGCTGGAAACCAATCCAAGGTGGATGAGGCGTGCTTCTTCCAGTCCGGAGATGATTTCGACGCGCCAGCCCGTCGCCGATCTTACCCACTCGAGGAAAGCTTGCGAATTGCGCGCATCGCGCAGAGCACTGGTGGCCACGACTCGGACCGAGTCTGTGACGATCTGCTGAGTGGCGCGGTGGAAGCGCCGCAGCACCTTCACCGTTTCGGCAATCGAGTCCGGTGTCAGGAAGCCGGTGCGAAACACACCTTCCCCCAGCCGCGTGACCTCGCGGTCTTCGTGAGTGGCGCGCAACCGCCGCCCTTCCAGGCGGGCGATTTTCAGCCGGACGGAATTGGAGCCGATATCAACCGCGGCAAAAGTCGGCATGGGAAGCACCACAGTTTACATGGATAAGGGTCGATCGTCATTAGAAGTGGGAAAACTGACCAACGAGCAGGAAGTCGCGCTATCGAAAGCGACCGGATGGAATTGATTGGTTCGAGTTCAGGCGGCGGTATGGGCGGACACAGCCGGTTCCGAGGTCCTTGACTGTCGTTTCCGCGTGCCCATTGGCCCCGTCTGCAGCACCCTGGCAGCTGGGAAAGCCAGGTGCGACGCCGACAGTGAGGTCACAGCATTGCGGAACTTTGCGCCGGTCACATTGTGCAGAGCCGCCACCAGAGAAGACTCGTGCACATCGCCAAGCCGTTTCGCGGCGGATCGCGTGAGCGTGATCCAATCGTGCCAGTCGCCAAGAGCGTCCTGTACGCGCTCGATCTGAGCGATGAACTGCGCGCTTTCCGGCGACTTCGAGGCAAATTCAGCGGTGTAGCGGGCTCGCTTAGCGAGGAGTCGATATTGATGCACCAGCTCCTCTGTGGGCACCCCATCTGCTTTCGCAATGGGCTCAAGGACCTGTCTTGCCACGGATAGAGGATCGCGGTTCACCTCAGGATGAAAGTCCTTGCGGGCCCGCTTCAGTCTCTTGTGGATTTCGCGGACCGCTTCTCTGGTCAGGGCCTTGCTTAGTTTCTTTTCCCGCTGGCCACGAAGCTCAATGAGTTGTTGCATAAGCTGAGTCTTGCGACGTGGTTCCTGTGGGAACTTCAAGCTCCGGAGGGCCGCGAGTTGCACATCGAGATCACGCACTTTCCCGGCTTTCTTTCGCATACGGGTGAGGAGCTTCAACAGTCTTTTCTGGTTACGATCACGTGCTGGACACAACTCTTCCAGCAACGCCTGCAAGCGACGCACGCCGGTGCGGAAGCGGTGAACTTTCTTTGCTTCCGGTTGAGCGGAAAGCCGATCGAGGTCTCGTTCCAGCTTCTGAAAGACAAGCCGGCAGCGTTCTGGCGCAATTGACATAAATCAAGCAGAAAAGGGGAGTTGAAAGATATAGGCTCGTCCGCGAAAAGGCAACCGCCAAATAAATCCCGTGACTGGCCGCAGCCAGGACAGATTTTAACATCCTTTTAACAAGCCTCTGCTACGGTGAATCCTTGGATGGCGGACGCTGCCCTAAATTCGCCCACTAAGCCGGGACCGCAACCCGTTGAAAAAAATACGCTTAGAGGTGTGCCAGCGCCCCAGACAGCCCCCCCATCGTTGCTCTTGACCTCGCGACACGAGATCGGCGATCCGATCTTCAAATTGGTCGTGCTGGTCTGTGCGCTCGCGATTTTAGGGCTCTTGGGCCTCATCGTGTACGAACTCGTGTTCCGCTCAGCCCTGTCATGGCACGCGTTTGGTTTCAGGTTTTTTGCCGGCAGTGAATGGGATCCGGTTGGAGAACACTTTGGAGCACTGCCCTTCATTTACGGAACTCTGGTTTCTTCACTGCTCGCGCTTCTGATCGCGGTACCATTGGCAATCGGCGTCGCCGTCTTTACCACCGAAATGTGTCCTGGCCGTCTGCGCGGGCCGCTGTCGTTTTTCACCGAGTTGCTGGCTGCCATCCCCAGCGTGATTTACGGATTGTGGGCGATTTTTGTTTTGCTGCCGATCTTGCGCAGCTACCTTCAGCCATTTCTCGCAAAGACGTTGGGCTGGACTGGCCTTTTTGAAGGGCCGCACTATGGTATCGGAATGCTGGCTGCCGGGATCATTCTGGCGATCATGATCATACCGATCATTTCCTCCATCACCCGCGAAGTTCTCGCGGTCGTGCCCCAGCATCAGCGCGAAGGAGTCCTGGCGCTGGGGGCCACACGCTGGGAAATGATTCGGATGGGGGTACTACGCAATGCGCGTGCCGGCATCATGGGAGGGATCATCTTAGGGTTAGGCCGAGCTCTCGGTGAAACCATGGCCGTCACCATGGTGATCGGAAACCGCCCCGAGATCGCGAAGTCCTTGTTTGCGCCCGGCTACACGATGGCCAGCGTGCTAGCGAATGAGTTCAGCGAGGCCACCGGGGACATATATTTGTCCGCCCTGGTCGAAATTGGATTGGCCCTGTTCCTGGTGACCATTGTGGTCAATGCGTTAGCCCAGTTCCTGGTCTGGACAGTCACACGTGGCGAACCGGCGAGGGGACATGTCTGAGCCACAGAATATTAAGTCTCACGCGGGAATGCAGCCGATCAGCTGGCGTCGGCGGATCATTGATCACTTTATGACCGGGCTAGCCGTGCTGACGGTAATTTTGGTACTGGTGCCGCTGGTAGCCATTTTCGGTTACCTGGTTTATCGCGGCATGGGTTCCATTAACTGGGCGTTTCTCACTCAGACCCCGAGGCCGGTCGGCGAACCCGGTGGCGGAATGGCGAATGCCATCGTCGGGTCAGGTCTCATCTTGGCGATTGCCAGCTTGATGGGCGTGCCCTTTGGAGTTGGCGCTGGCATCTATCTGGCAGAATTCGGACGCAATCGCTTTGGTGACTCCATTCGTTTCACCGCGGACGTGCTTAACGGAGTGCCTTCCATTGTGATTGGCATCGTCGCCTATTCGATCGTCGTTCTGCAGCAGAGACATTTCTCTGCGCTGGCAGGCAGCGTGGCACTAGCGATCATGATGGTTCCTACCATCACCCGCACCACCGAGGAAATGTTGCTTCTGGTACCACAGGCGCTCCGCGAAGCCGCCTATGGGCTCGGCATCCCCCGCTGGCGGACAGCACTCTCCATTACCCTCCGTACTGCGACGTCTGGCGTGATTACGGGAATTATGCTGGCCTTTGCCCGGGTCGCGGGCGAGACCGCACCGTTGCTGTTCACCACGCTCGGGAATCAGTTCTGGAATCTGCGAGTCGACCAGCCGACGGCCGCTCTGCCGCTGCAGATATATACCTACGGTCTTTCTCCTTATGACGATTGGCACCGGCAGGCGTGGGCGGGGGCGTTCGTGCTGATCATTCTCATCGTTACTGCGGTCGCTGCCGTGCGTTTCGCCGTGCGCCATGGTACCTTCGGATCCGCATAATTTATGGGCGTTGAAATCCAGGTCGAAAGGCTGAACGCCTGGTATGGCAAGACTCAAGCTCTGTTCGACATCGATTTGAAGGTCGCCGCCAACCATGCCACCGCCTTAATTGGTCCTTCAGGCTGCGGAAAGTCGACGTTCATTCGGTGCCTGAACCGGATGCACGAGACAATTCCTGACACCCGAATCACCGGCCGCGTGTGCATCGGAGAGTTAGACGCTTACAACGGGACGTCTCCGACGCAACTTCGGCGTCGGGTCGGAATGGTGTTTCAAAAAGCCAATCCATTCCCCACCATGTCGATTTATGACAATGTGGCGTCCGGATTAAAGTTGAATGGCTTCCGGGATCGCCGTAAGCTGGATGAAGTGGTACAGCGATCGCTCGATGCCGCGGCCCTTTGGGACGAGGTGAAGGACCAAATCCATAAGACATCCGGTGCCAGCCTCTCCGGTGGACAGCAGCAGCGTTTGTGCATCGCACGTGCCCTGGCGGTTGAACCGGAAGTCTTGCTGATGGACGAGCCTTGCTCGGCACTCGATCCCATTTCCACGGGCAAGATCGAGGAATTGATCTTTCAACTCAAGGAACGGTATACCATCGTAATCGTAACCCATAACATGCAGCAGGCGGCCCGGGTTGCGGAATTCACCGGCTTTTTCCTGCTGGGCAAGCTGATTGAGTTCGACAAGACAGAAAAGATTTTCACCAAACCGTCGAACAAGAAGACGGAAGATTATATTACAGGCAGGTTCGGATAATGCGTACACGGTTCCAGCAGGGTCTCGATGATCTGCGGCAAAAGTTGCTCCGCATGGGCGGACTGGCCGAGCAGGCAGTCGATCGCGCCCGTCAGGCATACGTTGACCGCGATCTGACGCGATGTCAGATGATACTAGAGGGCGAGACTCTGATCAACGCCGCCGAACGTGAAATCGATGAGGCCGCGTTTGACCTGTTGGCCATGCAGCAGCCCATGGCCGTGGACCTGCGCTTCATCCTCGCCGTCACCAAGATTAACTCTGACCTGGAGCGTGTCGGCGATCAGGCGGTCAACATCGCCGAGCGTGTCATGGACATGACGGAACTACCAGCAGTGGATCTGCCCATTGATATCGCGCGCATGGGCGCGGCCGTGAGTGCCATGGTGCGGCGGGCTCTGGAGTCTTTCATCGAAGGCAAAGCGGAGCTGGCACAGGCTGTGCTCGAAATGGATAACGTCGTGGATCGGATGAAGGACGATGCCTTCATCCAACTGGTGAAGACCATGAACCAGCGGCCGGAAATCGTTCGCCAGGCTCTGGACGCCTTGCTCATTGCGCGCAATCTGGAACGCGTTGCCGACCATGCCACCAACATCGCTGAGGACGTTATCTTCTGGGTGCAGGGCTCCGATGTGCGTCACAATGCTCCCATAGAACATCCCGAACCGCCTGCGGTAGGGGAAACTTCGCGGCCTACCCAAGCCTAGTGAATTCTCATCCGCAACTTCCAGGTGGCAATGGCGAAACCCTTCCATTCTTACGGGCAATTCCTCTGCCGGGGGCTGTCTTTCTGTAAGATACGTGGGTCGCTCGGTTCTTGTATCGCTGTGGTGGTTTGGGGGGAATACTGTGAGTCCATTTTCCCGTAGGCTCCATCGTCTGCGCCTGGCCGTATCTTTTTTCCTACCGCTGGTTACTCTAGCCTCCGCGCAACGGTCGGCACAGGACAACCGCCGGTCATTACCTTTACCCAGCAGCAAAATGTTGAGCGTGCCCTCGCCTGGTCGGATCACCGACACCAATAGTTTCCCCGCCACCATGGCTGTCAGTCCAGACGGGCGCTATGCCGCCATGCTCAATGACGGATATGGCACCCAGGAAACTCTCGCTCGACAGTCCATCGCCATCCTTGATTTGAAGAACAACCATATCTTCGATTATCCCGATTCTCGACTGAGCGACGAATCACATCAAAGCTACTTCATTGGCTTGGCATTCAGTTCCGATGGCAAGCGCCTCTACGCGTCGGTAGGTTCGGTGACGGATCCCCGCGGCGAGAGGGCAGGGGATCTGGGGAACGGCATTGCGATGTATAGCTTTTCCCAGGGCAAAGTAACTGCGGATCGCTTCATTCCCATTCGACCACAGCCGATTGCGCCGGGGAAGAAGGCCGCGATTGCACTGCAGAAAACGCCGCCGCAGACGGCCATCCCATACCCGGCGGGCCTGGCCGTGATTTCGGCTGGATCAACCGCCGGAAATTCCATCCCGGGATCGGGAGACGACCAACTCCTGGTTGCGAATAATCTATCCGACAACGTTGTACTCCTCGATACCGGCAGTGGGAAAGTGTTGCGGAGATTCGACCTAAGCACGAGCGATCTTATTCCGTCGTCTTTCCCCTACACGGTAGTAACGACTCGGGATGGTCGCCGCGCTTGGTGCAGCTTGTGGAACGCGTCTCAAGTTGACGAACTCGACCTGAGCACCGGCGAAGTTGTCCGACGGATCAAATTGCTCGAACCTCAGGATCGGATCGCTCCCGGCTCGCATCCGACGGCACTGTTGCTGAGCCCGGACGAAAAGATTCTTTACGCGGCGTTGTCCAACGCCGACGTCATCGCAGCGATTTCGGTAAGCGACGGCAGGCCATTTCATCATTTTTCGACCAACGCCCCCGCGCAAAACTATGCCGGCAGCCAACCGACGGCGCTGGCCCAAAGTTCCGATGGCAAGTTTTTGTTTGCCGCTGATTCTGCGCTGGACGCGGTTGCGGTCTTCGACACTCGAGCACTCGACCCCGCTGCAGGCGGCAATCCCGGAAATCCTCAGACCGCCTTGGGATTCATCCCTACGGACTGGTATCCGAGCGCTCTCGCCGTACACGGCGACGATCTGTTCATCGCCACCGCAAAGGGGAAGGGAAGCGGTCCTAATACTGCAATGGGAAAAACTGCTGATGAGAAAAAGCATCATGCGCACGCTTACATTCCCACGCTGCTCAGAGGTTCGATCGCGCGCCTCAATATCCAGTTCGCGCTGAGCAAACTGGATGAACTTACACGCACCGTCGAGCAGGACAATCTGCTCGACAGCGATCCTGGAAAGATTCAGTTTGCCCAAGGCTCAAACCCCATCCATCACGTGATTTATGTGATCAAAGAGAACCGCACATACGACCAGGTGCTGGGCGACCTGAAAGTGGGTAACGGAGCCCCGGAGCTCAATCTCTACGGTTCCGATATCACCCCCAATGAACACAAGCTAGCTTTGCAGTTCGGCGTCGTCGACAATTTTTACGACAGCGGCGAGGTTTCCGGCGACGGGCATCTTTGGTCGACTGCCGCCATCACCAGTGATTACAACGAAAAGACCTGGCAAATTGCCTATCGCGGCCACGAGCGTATCTACGATTTCCAGGGCACCGTAGGGGATGAATATCCGCTGGATCACAACCAGCCTGATATCGATGATCCTTCCACCGGCTTCCTCTGGGACAACGTCGCACGCCGTGGTCTAACCTATCGCGACTATGGGGAGTTCGTGAACGCGGAGTGGTGCGCCAAGAATCGGCGCGCTTCGTCGCCCAAGCAGGGAACTCCTTCCACGTTGGCGGGTGCTTGCCCCCGTACGGAAATCAACAAGGGCGATCCGCTGCCGCCCAACGTCGGCAATCCGCACGCCGCGCCAAGTCCCTGGCCTTGGCCCGTACCCTTGCTGAAACAAGTAAAACCGACGAAGGCAGTGCTCCGCGGTCACTACGATCCGTTGTATCCGGATTTCAACACCGACTATCCCGACCAACTCCGGGCTGACGAATTCCTGAATGAGTTCGGCGCGTATGTGCGCGCCCGCAAGGACCATGCCGGCCAGGAGCTCGAGCTGCCCAACTTCGTCTTGCTCTATCTTCCCGATGACCACACTGGCGGCACGCGGCCCAATCGGCCGCGGCCAGCCGCCTCTGTGGCCGACAACGATTTGGCCCTCGGCCGCGTTGTCGAAGCCGTCTCGCACAGCCCGTACTGGGACGATACCGCCATCTTTGTGCTCGAAGACGATGCTCAGGATGGCGCCGACCACGTCGATGCCCACCGATCCATTGCTTTCGTCGTTAGCAAATATTCGCCAGGGTCGCTCGAGCTGCCGTTCGTGCACCACGGTTTTTACACCACCGTGAACATGATCCACACCCTGGAGATGCTGCTGGGCCTTCCTCCCATGAATCAGAACGACGCCTATGCCCCGGTCATGGGAGCTCTGTTCTCGGGTGCCGGTGACCAACCGGCGTTTGCTGCAGATTACCGCAATCGCGACAACGGTCTGATCTATGAGATCAACAAACGTGAAGCTCCCGGCGCAAACGCGTCCTCAAAGATGGACTTCTCCCGCCCTGATGCGGCGGGGGCCAAGCGTTTGAATGAAGTTCTTTGGCGCGATCAGAAGGGCGACACGCCAGTGCCAGCGCCACGGCATGTGGTATTTCCTGCTGACGGCGATTAGCAATCTGTCGTGATGCTGGCAGTCGGCGTGTTTCTCTGCGTTCGTTGCGGCGCTTCTTCGCGAACTCTGCGATTGAGTGCCGTTCTAGCCGGCGGGCACACTTGGAGTCTAACGGCCCTACCTTTACACTAAATATGTGAAGGTAGCCTTAGGCCAGATCAACCCCACGGTCGGAGACTTTTCCGGCAACGCCGCGAAAATCGTCGATTACTCGCGCCGGGCTCAATCCCATGGCGCAGGGCTGATCCTGTTCCCCGAGCTCGCCGTTTGCGGCTATCCGCCACGCGATCTCGTGGAACGCTCTTCTTTCGTTGCGCGCAATCGTGAAACCGTCGATCGCATCGCCGCGGAAACCCGCGGCATCGCCGTGATATGTGGCTTGGTCACTCCCGCGGATTCCGCTGCGGGCAAATCCGTGATGAACTCCGCCGCCCTGCTCCTGGATGGCAAAGTCGCCTTCTTGCAATCGAAGATGCTGCTGCCCACCTATGACGTCTTCGACGAAATGCGAAACTTTGCGCCGGCCAAGAGCCAGGAGCTTTTTGACTTCTGCGGCAACCGCATGGCGCTTACCATCTGCGAAGATGCCTGGAACGACAAGCAGTTCTGGAACAAACGGCTGTACACGTTCGATCCCGTGGAAGCTCTTATGCGCGCGGGGGGGAACTTCGTGCTTAACATTTCGGCCTCGCCCTTCTGGATCGGTAAGCGCGAGTTGCGCCGCGACATGCTGGCGACGATTGCCCGCAACTACAAAGTTCCGGTTGCCATGGTGAACCAAGTCGGGGGTAACGACAGCTTGGTCTTTGACGGTTCGAGTCTGGTGCTCAACGCGGAGGGCAAGCTCGTCGCGCAAGGCCGCTCCTTCGAGGAGGACCTCATCTATTTCGATTCCAAAACGTTAACCGGTGAAGTGCGCGAGCAGGTCGCGGGCGAAGAGGCCAGCGTCTACGCCGCGCTGGTTCTGGGTACGCGCGACTACATGCATAAATGCGGCTTTCAGAAAGCGATCGTAGGTCTAAGCGGTGGCATCGATTCGGCTCTTACCGCCGCTATCGCCACTGCAGCGGTGGGTCCTGAGAATGTCCGGGGGATTGGCATGCCGGGACCGTTCTCTTCAGAAGGCTCGATCGAGGATGCCCGCGCATTGGCCCAGAACCTCGGCATCCGGTTCGAGTTGCTTCCGATTAACCATGTCTTCGAGGCTTACCGTCAAACCTTGCAAGAAGTATTCGCGGGCCGAAAACAAGACGTCACGGAAGAAAACCTCCAATCACGCGCGCGCGGCACACTCCTGATGGCGCTGTCCAACAAGTTGTGCGCCATCGTGCTGTCGACCGGGAACAAGAGTGAGCTGGGCGTTGGCTACTGTACACTTTACGGGGACATGGTGGGAGGGCTGGCAGTGATCTCGGATGTGCCAAAAACACTTGTCTATCGTTTGAGCCATTATGTCAACTCGCGCCGGCCCGTAATTCCGCCGGCCACGCTAGAAAAGCCGCCGTCGGCCGAATTACGGCCGAATCAGAAAGACACCGACACGCTGCCGCCCTACGAAGTAATCGACGCCGTACTCGAAGACTATGTGGAAGACTCGCATCCGCCCGAGCGCATTGCCGCCGATCACGGCTTTGATGTCGCGCTGGTTCGCCGGGTCATCGGCATGGTGGATCGCGCAGAGTACAAGCGGCAGCAAGCGGCACCGGGCATTAAAATTTCCCCCAAAGCCTTCGGTTACGGCCGCCGCCTTCCCATTGCCGCCAAGTGCGAGGTCTGAAATATCTGACATAGCGTTTGCCGAAAACGTCACACGACTCCGATTTCACTTGCATGCGAAAGGAACCATGCGCAGTTATCTCAACTTGACCGTCATCATTCTCCTGGTCTCGGTTTTGTCCGTGGCCAAGCAAAAGACAGTTGCCGAAAAGCCCGCCGACGATTCAGCGGGAAAGACTGCGGTGTCGGCACCCGCAACCAACCTGCCTTCGGAACAAACCGTCGATGGGTTCATGCAGCAAACCGTCGGCTACGATCCGCAAATAAGCTGGAAAATCACTAGCATTCGGCCCGCCCCGGTTCCAGGATTGGCCGAAGTGCTGGTTACCGTCGCGAGCCCGAAAGGCCAGCAGATCAGCCGTTTCTATGTGACCGGCGATGGGGAACACGCAGTTGTGGGCGATATCATTCCGTTCGGCGCCGCCCCATTCGCCTCCGCTCGCAAGCTGCTGGACAAAGGGATCACGGGCCCGGCGCGTGGACCCAAAGACGCGCCGGTTACGATTGTTGAGTTCGGCGATCTGCAGTGTCCAGCCTGCAAGAGCGCGCAACCTGCCATTGAAGGCCTGGTGAAGGCTGAACCGAAGGCCCGCTTCGTCTTCCAGAATTATCCGCTGGAGATGCATAACTGGGCAGCCAAGGGCGCGGCTTACGCCGACTGTGTCGGACGTGCTTCCGATGACATTTTCTGGCAATTCATCGCCAAGACCTACGAGCAACAATCCGACATAACGGCAGAGAACGTGGACCAGAAACTTGCGGCCATCGCCGAAGCCACCGGGGCGAAAGGCGCCGACATTGCCGCGTGCGCCGCTATGCCTGCCACCAAAGCCCGGGTGGACGCGTCGATGGCCTTGGGCAAGTCGGTGGATGTGAGTGGCACGCCCACGCTGTTCATCAATGGCCGCAAGATCGGTAATGTCGGCCAGATTCCCGCAGAGGTGTTGAAACAACTTGTTGAGTTTGCGGGAAAACCGGGAAAGTAAGTTCGGTCACGGTACCACGGTGCCGTTCCGAAGCCCAATTCTCTGTGTCGAGACCCCGTGCGCTAGAACCGGATGCCAACCGGCCCCTCGTTCTACTTTGCGGTTATCCAAATCTCTTCAGTCGAGCGAGCGGTATTGGAGAGCACGTGAGGAGTAATGACGATGAGCAGTTCATCGTCTTGTTCGCTCTTGCTGTTGCTCACCATGACCTGATTTAAGCCGGGGATCTGTCCCAACCCCGGAATTCCGCTGAGCGAGCGCTGTTCGGTGAGGGAGACCTGCCCCGCCACGGCGGCGGGTTCACCGTCTTTTAAGTTGATGCTCCCCTGGTACTCGCGATTGGAAATGATCGGTTGTCCGTTCCTGCTGCTACCCGTAAGCGAGCGGACTTGCAGGTTCAACTGGATGCTTACATCTCCATTACCATGGACGGTCGGCTTGGCTTTGAGGTTCAATCCAAGGTCCTCATAGCTGACCGACGGTACAGGCGCGATGTAAGACTGGTTTCCGAGTACCTTGGAAATCGCGGACGAATTAAAAATAGGCGCATACGTCGCATTGACGATGGGATAACGCGTACCCAGATGAAAGTTTGCCTCGTTGCCCTGGCCGGTGCGCAGGGTTAAGTGATCCAGGCTTTGAGCCCACGATTCATTCACCGACAGCTGGAACGCGAGCTGATCAAGACTTAGGCCCATCAAGGTCAGGCCGCCGCCAAAGGTGGCCAGCGGCTGGCTGAAGACGGAGCTCCGTTGACTCCCGAGTTGCGCGAGCAGGGCCGATAGTGATGTGCTGTTGGCTTGGTTGATGCCGCCCGAGGAAATCAGTTGGTTGATGAGTTGCTGAACGTTCTGTCCTCCCAAGGCCGCCAGTGCTCCTGCCGGAATATTGAACAGGTTGAACTGATCCGGAATATGCAAGCCGATATTGCGGGCCAGGTTGTGGCTGATTTGGTAAACCGTGAGGTCGAGCACCACCTGGGGTCGTTCGGTACTCAGTTGTTCCATGAGCCGCGTCAACGCCCCGGTGACAGCTTGCGGAGCCCTTACTTCAACGGTGCCGGCCGTCTGCCCGGAGCTCACGAAGTGCAGGTCAAACATGTTGCGCATGGTGGTCACAATCTCGGTGGCTTCCTGCGGCGTGGTGTGCGAAGGCAAGGTGAACGTAGCGAGAGACATGCGGTCAAACCGCTTGTGATTTTCCGGGCTGTCGGCGGCGACCAGAAGTCGGTGCGCATCCAGCGCAGACCACATGGTCTTACTCACGTCGCAGGCTAGGCGAAGTGCGGTGAAGAAGTCCACGTCGTCGACGAAAAAGCGCACCTGCCGCGGAGTTACGGAGTCGTCGAATGTCACCGTCACGCCGTACGCGGAAGCTAGCTCTCCAAACAGGCCGTGAACATCGCCACGATAGTGGAAGGCGGCGCGGTCGTTCTTGGGTTCGAGATGGATCTCGCCCATATCCGTCCAAGTCGTGGGTACCACCGGCGTAGGAGGCGGCGCAGATTGCTGCAAAGCATCAGCCAGCCTTTGCTGCGCGAACGGGTTTCCCGAATCCAGTTCCAACGCACGCTTGAATTCCGCTGCAGCCGGTGCAGGTTGGCCAGCCGCGAGCAAGGCGTTACCCTGTTCCATGTGATTAAAGACGAGCTGCGCCTTCACCAACTCGCGATGCGTCAGGAACTGTGTGTCGTGTGGAACCAGGCGCGAGGCCTCGTCGAATTGCGTGAAAGCCTCTTCCAGGTGATGACCACTTTCCAGCTTCAGCGCGCGCTCAAAGGCCACGCCTGCCCGTTTGAGATCTTTTTTAGAAACTACGCAGTTGGTGCCTCCGGGAACTCCGCTGGCGCACAACACAGGTGGAGACGCCCCGCTGGGCGCATCGGCGCCGGCAAAAACCGATAACGCGACCAGAAGAGTCGCCGCCAGGATAAGGATGAAGAACGCCCGCTGCATTTCGCTTGATTCTAACCCGGAACAGAGGTCGCGTGGAGCCTCCCGTTGAACCCGGTACCTTCGATTTCACTGGGTTCAGGCTGGCGGAATAAGCCAGCGAGCAGGCAGGTAGAACGTCCGCGTTACGGTTGCTTGCGAGATGTTTCCTGAAGCATGATTCTCTCAATACTGCGTGCTTTCCCCGTGTTTTCCTCGCAATCGACCACTACCGCGCAAAGCCGCACGTCGCCGGTCGCGGGCTCGAAGCGGACGGGCATTCCGTTAAGAAACTTTCCCACCACCAATTCCTTCTTAACACCAATTACCCCGTCGTAGGGACCAGTCATGCCAACATCGGTAATGTAGGCGGTGCCATTGGGCAGAACCCGCTCGTCCGCTGTGGGAACATGGGTGTGCGTGCCGACCAGCGCGGTGACGCGACCGTCGAGATACCAGCCGAGTGAAATCTTCTCCGAGGTCGCTTCCGCATGCAGATCCACGAAAATGACTTTGGCCTCAATTTGCTTCAAGAGATTATCCGCAGTACGAAAGGGGTCGTCATTGGAGGCCATGAACACGCGACCCTGCAAGTTAATGACCGCATAAGGCACCCGCCCCTTGCGTCCCTCGTATAGCCCCCATCCGGGCATGTCATTCGGGTAGTTTGCCGGCCGCAACAATCGCTTCGCCGGACTGTGCGCATCGCCATTCGCCATCTGGAAGTAATCGAGGATTTCGCGCTTGTCCCACACGTGATTTCCGGTGGTGAGCACGTCGATATTCAGGTCGAACAATTCTTCGGCGAGTGACGGCGTAATACCAAAACCCGCAGCGGCGTTCTCTCCGTTTGCAATCACAAGATCGATGGCGTGGTCTCGAACCAGGCCGCGCAAGCGGTCCTTGACAATATTCCGTCCCGGCCGTCCGAAAATGTCGCCAATGAAGAGAATCCGCATGCAGTTTCAGGGGTCAACTTCGATGGTAACACGCGAGAACGCGGGTCCCGGCGGTCGCACAAGCGCATTTTGTTTCTGTCGATTTGCTTTCTCGGCGTTCTCCGGCAGTGTTCTCCGTGAACTCTGCGGTTTAAGGTTGGGCTGGTCCCGACTCCCAGTTCGGCACGAGTTCCGCAGTCCGCAGAAAATCGTAATTTCCCGCCGGATTCAGCTTAAGGTTCCGAACCCGGCGGTTGTGGACTAGCACATTATCCAGATACCACAAATCGATGTAGGGCAGTTCATCCGCCAGCACCCACTGCACCTCGGCGTAGAGTTGCTTGCGTACTTTCAAATCCACTTGGGCACGCGCCTGGTCAATCAGCACGTCCACCCGGGGATTGGCATAATGCCCGCGGTTGGCCCCATGCGGCGGAAATTTTGACGAGTGAAAGGCGTATTCGAAAATGTCCGGATCTTCGTTGCCCCCGATCCAGCGCAGGCCATAAAGCTGAAATGCGCCATGGGCCACGTCGGCAAAGAAAGTGCCGAACTCGAAGCTGCGGATATCGAGCGCAATCCCCACATTTCGTAGTTCCTGCTGAATCACGGCGACCATCAGCCGCGTGTTCTCGTCCGTCGAGGTTTTCATGGTGATGTGAAAGCGCAGCCCATTCACCCGAGGGTAGCCAGCCGCATCCAGCAATTTCTCAGCCTTCTCGGCATCATGATCGTAGCGGGGAACGTCGCCGTTGTAGGCCCAGCTCTGCGGGGGAAGAACGCTCCGCGCCGGCTGCGCTTCGCCGCGCCACAGATACTCCATCATCGGCTTCCGGTCGAGCGCGTAGGCGATTGCCTGCCGTACCCGAACATCCTTAAGAATAGGATCGAGCAAATTAAATCCCAGATAGGCCAGCCTTGTCCCCGGCCCACGCTCGACTGCTAGCCGCGGGTCCTGCTGCAACGTAAGCACGGTATCGGGAGTAAGCGAGTTGATGGTCACATCTCCACTGCCTTTGCGAAGTTCAAGAGCCTGCGTGGTCGCATCGGGCACCACCGCAAATCGTACCCGAGCCAGATGCGCCTTCTCACCCCAGTATTCGTCATTGCGCTCGATGATGACTTGCCTATCCGTTTCGGCGCTCACAAACTTGAAAGGCCCGGAACCGATCGGCTGGCGTGATACTTCGTCGCCGCTGCCATAAGGCACAATGCCAATGGCTCCATCTGAAAGATTCCACAGCAGGGTTGCGAAGGGCTCTTTAAGGTGGAAGACGACGGTGAAGTCGTCGCTCGCGTCAATGTGATCGACCAAGCGGTAGACCGCCGTCTTGGTGCTGCGAATCTTGCCCTGAAGCAGGGAATCGAAGGTCCACTTGACATCGCGTGAGCCAAGCGGACGGCCGTCGTGAAACTTCACGCCCCGGTGCAAGTGGAAGATGTAGGTGAGTGGATCGGGAATCTCCCAGCGCTCGGCCAAGCCTGGGGCCACGTTTAAGTCGTCTCCTCTGGAGAGAAGATCGTCGAAAATCAAGTTGTCAATCCGTTCGGACCCCCCATCGATTCCCACGCGCGGGTCCAGATTCATGGGGCTCGACTCGATGATCATCACCAGTGTGTTGGGGTCGGGCTGGGCCGCGCAGGAAAGCAGCAAGCACAACGACGCAACCGTGACGACAGAGAACATTGCTCGAATCGCCAGGATCGCGAATGGATAAAAGAGCTGCACCCCGCCCCTCGCCGTCAAAACAGAGTCTGGCTTCGGTCCTGAGCGCCCGCTCGCCTTCATCCGCAGTCCAGACACATCTGATAGAGGTTGCTCACGGTTCTCCAATTGCGCATTGTGGCACGCTTCAATAACCGTCTTTCCAAGGGATT
>WNGK01000220.1_pt1 | contig 56401 bp, 99 predicted proteins | sample 5400601 | NCBI WGS metagenome assembly WNGK01 (sample SAMN13153376, study PRJNA577476) | soil metagenome | isolation source: 60 cm soil or saprolite under Garry oak tree replicate 1 | place: USA:California | collected 2016-06-15 | reverse complement strand
GATGAGAGAACGCTGTGGTGAATGTGAGAAACTGCATACTATGGATAGCGGGCCAGCTCGCGCATGGGCAAGAGGTAGGTGCTGGCCCACTTGCGCTCACCGTAGCGGATGATGCGCCCGCGTATCTCGCACTCAAGGAGGGCGTATTCCCGTCTCTCCATCCATCCTTGCCCACGGGCCATTTTCTCTGCACGTTCGCGGTCAGGGAAGGAGAAATACCCGCCTTTGTGTCCAGGTCGAGCGGCTTGCTTCTTTTCCTGGCCGAGTACATATTCTTCATTGGGCGCAAAAAGGCTATAGTACCGACCCTCGCGCACTTCAACCACTTTATAGGTCGTGAAGGTGACTTTACTTGCAGGTGTCCTATCCCCGCGCAGCTTGCCTGGTTCCTTCGCCCATTCTAGCCTCTCAAGACAGTCGAACCAGGCCGCGTGAATACTCACTTGGTTCAAATCACTGAGCTGCTGCCAGTTCACCCGGCTCCATACTCCTTCTTCTATTTCTAGATAGAAGCGCCAGAACTGGCCTTTCGAGACGCGACGGTCTGACTTGCGACCGTAAGCCTCGGTGCCATGATAGGCGACTAGGACGGCTACCAGATTGTTGCACTGGTAGATCACCTGGCTCTGGATATAGGGGATATCAAACTCGCCATACTTGCCCTGGTTGCGTAGGGTAATGATGAATATCCCCTCCTGGTTCATCTCGACTAAAGGTTCCACGTCTCTTCGAGTCAGATAGCCATCAGTTACTGGATCGGTGGTAAAGACGATCTGTAATGTGGTGACGATGAGGTGTAGTGATGGTCGGTCAATGGTGGTCATAGGTTCCTCCTTTGCTTGTAAAACATCTTATACACGATATGTACCATGAAATATGGAAAATGTCAATCTATGCACTATGCAGCAGTTCTGCATGTGCTTGTAGCTTTTGTTTCGCGCGATACTTGCGCGTCTTCAATGCACCGAGCGTCACACCGAGGGACGCGCTCACCTCGTGCGGACGATAGCCTTGCATCGAGAGTCCTATGCTTTGCTGCTCTTCTGGTGTAAGGATAGCAGCGATTGACGCGTGAAGTTCTCTCGCTCTCTCCTCACGTAACACCTTGTCTTCTGCCAATTCCGCCGGGTCAAGTGGGTCGTGCATCAGCTCCGTCCCCTTTTCGCTCTCCGTTTCCAGGGAGAGATGCATCCGATGCCTTTGCTTGCGGAAATAATCAATAACTAAATTGCGTGCGATCATGAAGAGGTAGAGCTTGGACTTCTCCTGGCCATCTCCGAGGTTGCACCAGAGGCGCATAAAGAGAATTTGCAAGAGGTCCTCTGCCTCTTCTCTATCCCTCACGCGAATGAGGAGGAAAGTGAAGAGATCGGCGCGGTACGTGTCATAGAGCGCCAGGAAACGCTCCTCTCGTGGTGACGTGTCGTTTTGTGTGACCATAAAAATATTCCCCCGAACGCGGGTAGACGCTAGTCTACCTCGACAATAAAACTGCTCACTTATTCACAACTTGAATTGCTACAAGATCGTACGAGGGAATTTCCCAATACTGACTTGCCTTATGCAGTGCTTCACCCATCGAATCCGCGTTGATAGTTCCGAGCAACCGGCGTAGCTCATCGGTATCTGCATTCTCATAGAAAATCTCGAATGTGTTCACAAGTTTACCTCCTCTCTTTTAGGATAAGGTCTTAGTCCATCCTCAACCTGGCTGGCCGTCTGCCAGTCCAGTCCGTGCTCAGACACGCTCGCCTGCGCGCTTCGTACGATAGCACCGACTGATGAACTCGCGCCGGTCGCCCTCATCAAGGATAATTTCAGCGGCTTCCTCTGGATGCGAGAAAACACTCACACCATCATACACATAGTCGGCCAGGTGCTTGCGGGCGCAGCGTATCGTCTCCTCATAGTCACCAATCAGAACGCTATTGCGATCCAGGCGGCCATTGAAACCTGCCCCACGTATGGCATAGCACCAATCACCTAGAGGGTTGCGCCAGATGTGGGCAACCCATCCCATAAAGGCGATTACCACCGGGTCATAGGAGCCTTCCATGCCCTCGCGGACGAGAGTGAACAGGTTGCGGGTAGCGTCCTCTCGTGAGTCGCCAGCCGCGGATACTTCCCCTAAGCGGGCGGTCCACTTCGTTTGCCACTTCCCGGTGGCCCTCTCATACCTGATAAAATCTTCAAGTCTCATGACTTTTCTTCTCCTAGAATATAATTCCACCAGTGCTGACTACCACCAACGGTGGCAATACGCTGACCACAGCCCCTGCACTTGTAAATCTTCCATGCGACATCATCCCAAAACCCGCTTCCATCAGGGTCAAGTGTGCCGGTACAATCTGGCGACTTGTCACGAGCCAGGACAATCTCGCTTCTCTTTCCTTCATAGGTTAATGCTGTTTGATGATTCATTGGTTATTTCCTGGGCCTTGAGTCCCCATAAGCGTCGAGTCGTGCCCGTCGCCTCCTTAACTAACATAAAACGCTCATCCATTGTCGGCGTCAGTTCAATGCCCTCATCCCAGATGAAGGCGAATACTTCAGACTCTTCAAATGGCCTGCCTAGCGTTGCTGCTCGTCTTACGGCTTCATCGAAGTAGTGCTTCTGTTCCTGCTGGTCATGGAACTGCCAACTCATCGGGTTACTGTGCGGTAGCGTTGCGCCGCAGATCGGGCAGACTGGGATAGCATGTCTCGTCATGATGTCCTCCTGTTGGGGTAGGTGAAAAAACTCACCTACCCGGATACTGCTAGGAACTTTTCAATTCTCTCATCTTCTCGGCAAACTGCCAGAGAAGTCGATTTACCTTGACATTCGTATCAATACTCTTCACCTCCCGCGTCGTGTGCTTCTGTCCCTTGTTATCCCGGCGGGAGACACCGCCCCGAATGTGGTTCTCTTGCATCACCTGGAAGGTCGTATAGAGGTCACTATGACCGCGATCCTCGCGGTGACGTACCTGCAAGAAGTCCTGTGGCTGATAGGGCACAACTGCTTTGGGTTGCTCGTCCTCATTATCACCCTCAAAGCGGGCCTTCATCACGTACTCACTCAGGAGCATTTTCTCGTCCTGCGAGAGAGGGATGTCCTTCATTTCCTCGACAATCCCCATGACCTTCGCCGAACCTTCGACGATGCGAACAGTGCCTTCAATCACATTATCAAGGAGGTTGCCTTTGTGCAGTACCTTCAAGGTATCATCGAAGTTCCCAACGATGGATCCGTTGCTACACACCATGCGGAAAATGCCGCTCATCAACTGGTAGGACGAGCTACCATCGTGCGAGTTGACGAGGACAATCTCATGCACATCCGGGTGGTTACTCCCCAGGTCATTCATGGTACGCAACCGAATGAGGTGCTTGGTGTAGGCTTTACGGTCTTCTCTGCGCGAACGGGCTTGCATAACGCTGGTCGGAACAAACCCTTCTTTGTAGAGTCCGGCCAGGATATCCCCGGTGGGGATATAGAGGTAGCGGCTAGAACGGGACTCGTGCGGTTCACTTGCGAACACGGATGGAACCGCCCGCATGATCTGGTCTGCTGTCAGACCGTCATTATTAATAATCATGATTGTTGCCTCTCGACATAGGCCGGAACGGATTGGAGATCATTCCAGGCCTGTTGTCCATCTTCTTCAGCAGGGAGTAAGTAAAGTCTCTCTAAAGCCTTTTCACACTTTTCTGAGCAGAGACCGTCGGGCTCATCAGAAAAGTTCCAACAAGTATACTCCCGCTGGCAGTATAAACAAGTTCGTACTATTTTTCGTTTGGTACCCACTTCAATAATCATCTTAGTTCTCCTTCTCACACCTGGCGCAACTGCCAGACTCACCTTTGACTGTCCAGCCATGCCCCTTTGTACAACGAGTATGTGTTTTGAGGTAGCTGGCTTGTCGCTTGCTCACATGATGACCGGCAATGATACCCTTGTTATAATGAGTAGATTGCTGACGCTCCATCGCTGCTGCTTGTCTGTCAAGTGCTGTCTTTGTCATCTTCGTTTCTCCTATGCCGGATAGGCTCCGGCGGGCCACTAGATCACTTCTTCGCGGCAAGAGCTTGCTTCTGATACTGTTGGGCTTGCTGTGTGATCATTTGCAGATCAAGCTTTGAGGCATTGCTGCCATCAAAAGAATAATCTGGCAGATCCCACGAGAGCGTCAATTGTCCAGTTTCAAGATTGATGCCCATGACAGCAATTTCACGTTTGACAACTTTTCCATCAACTGTACGATACACGTAGAATGGATATCCTAACGCAATAGCCTTATTTACGGTTTGAAGATAGGCTATTTCTCTCTTCCAGGGGTTAAACTTTGTCATTTCTTTGCTTCCTTCCGGCTGTTTCATGTTTCATCTTACATAAGAATTATATCACATATGTGATGAAAATACTACCCCAAAAGGCACTAATTTCAACATAATTCCGTGATTTCTAGGAAATTGCTTTTTCTACCTTTTTTCTTTCTTCTCTCCATTGAGGATGGGGGCGTAAGGGTATATTCCGGATTCTTTCTTCACGGTAGAGCCTCCCGCCTGGCAGGATGATAGAATCCCCTTCTTTTCTCAGGTCGGCGCGGTGTACTACTGAGAAGCGGGTATAGTTCTGATATGTTCTATCCTTGTTGTATTCATTAACTACCCGCTCATTCCATATCTCAGCAACTCGATGGGGAGTGATCCACTTGACCCCGTGCTCATCAATAAATTCGGTTAAGCGCATCGGTATCTCATTTCCAATTTCTCTAAGGGACATCATCGAACCTCCATTCTATCACATGTGTGTACTATTGTAACTTTCATCACATTTGTGCTATAATATGATTGTACTCATGTGTGATGAAAAAGTCAAGTAAGGGAACAGTGATGAAAAAGCAAGAAGCACAACAGAGAGCAGAGAAATTTCGTAATCTTCGTCTCAATGGCGCTACCTTTGAAGATATAGCTAGTACCTATAGCATCTCACGCCAGCGGGTTGAACAGATCATTTCACAGTATGAGCGTACCTATAACTTACCTCGTTCTACTGCTACCAAAAGAGAAGTGGTGAAGTTCGCACGGCAAGCAGATAAGGAGGAATATAAAGAGGCTCTCCATATCTCTCAGCAAAAAAACCTGAAACGCTTTGTTCCCTCCTTTCAACTTGATGCACACCTTGTGGGCCAATTTCTGAATGAATTGGGGAAGAAATCAGTTCTTTATGGGTACTTTGGGAAGTCTCAGCGGAATCCGAAAACACGGAAAGATGGCATTCCTTACCCTTGTATGGATACACCGACAAATATCTTTTTCTCAGGAAATAGACGAACAGGGAAAGATCATGTGACTGTGCATTCCTGGGTGCTTCAACACTATGGGATACAACTAGAGCCGGGGCAAGATTGCCACCATATCGATGGTGATATCACCAATAATATGCGCGAAAACCTGGAGGTTCTTTCAAGTAAAGATCATGGGTATCTTACTATGCAAGAGCAGATACATAAAGGAAACATACATCGCCGCCCACGTAGTCGCGCCTTAACAGATCAGCAAGTCATACAGATACGCGCTCAGTATCAATTAGGGCAGACTTCTTTTCCTCAACTTGCAAAAATCTATAGCGTTTCACCTCTGTCTATCTATAAAGCCGTGCATGGGCTCGAAGCCTATAAGGATATTACAAAACTGCTATAAAATTGCCCCATTTTGGTGCCTTTTGGGGTAGTATTTTCATCACATATGTGATATAATTATATCAATGAGAGGACACCGTAAACCCTCTCACGAGCGCGATCAGAAAGGTCACAGAGATGCAGAAAGTCACCACACTCAAGCGGGTCCAAGTTATTCAGACGTGGGTATTTAACAAGATTGATCGGGTATGCTTCAAGGTTCAATCTTCAAACAATGTAGATAAGTATAACACTTGCTTCGATCGTGGGCATGGCTCCTGCACTTGCCCGGCATACGGTGAATGCTACCACCTCAAGCAGCTTCGCCCGCGCTATGAAGCGATCAAGGCGAAGAGAGAAGCAGAGAAGCGAGCGGCCTTTGTTGCAGAGTATGACCCCTGCATGGTGGCCTAGATAGACAAGTGGCTGAGCGAGCGAGAGGGTGATCTTCTCGCTCACATTGAAGATTATATGTGTAGTCAAGAATATCAGGAGGATACAAAAATGACAGAAGAGACACAAGCAGAAATGACTGAGGTTAATTTCCAGGTAGTGCAGGTGTATGCCAGTATGAAGTATTGGAGGAGAGGTGAAAAGATAGCTCGTCCTCTTCCACTTGGTACTTATCCAGCACAGACCGAGACACAAGCGCTAAGGAAAGCGGCTGATGATTGGAAATTGCCTACACAATTATTGTTCGCTACCATCAAGTAATTATCGCCGTGGCGGGCTATCCGCCCGCCACAAAGAAAGGAACCACACATCATGACCCTTGTTACCCAACACATTAGCAGCCAATTAAATTTGAAGTTTGTTACAGCCTATTTCAAGGCTATGCACAAAGAGCGCGACATCCGCGTACAGAGGCGCGAGGACGGCTCTCTGTATATCAGTGATGGAATGCTGGCGGTAAACGTCCCTGTATCGCCTGATCTTTTCCCCTTCACGGTATTTGCTGATAATTGGCAGCGGTCCACCTTCCATTCTCAGAATAAGATAGCTGAGGAGGGCGGACCGGATATCGAGGTCTTCTTCCGTAGTTGGGGTAAGACGAATGAGAACTATGTTCTAACCTTGACACCCTTCCTCTTAGAGATACCAGGAGCCACGAATAAGCCAGGTACCCTCTCTCGCAAGCTCGCGGTCTACAATCTTCAGGAAGAGGTATGGGCTATCTACATTCCTAAGCGTATGATGGATATGCTTAACCCCGACCTAGACGCGTTGAAGGGTTTCTTATTCGAGACAAGCGGCCATGAGAGGCCGGTACGAGTCTCAGCCATCAATGGCATCGTGGCCTACCTGATGCCGAAACAAAACATCGAACGGTACTTGAAAGTATAATAGGAGGATATCATGACTCAACAACAAACTTACAATGCTCACGAACATCTCATCCAGATCAAAGGCCGCGATGGACAGCAGAAGGAATACTACCCCGCAGCCTGGCGTCTCTATGAACTCAGATACCGCCATCCTCACATCACGATTGAGTCCAAGATTGAGTATATGGACCAGGAGCACAATTTCGTTATCATTAAAGCCGTCATCTATGATGGCAAGACGTACGAAGAGTCAGACATGCGGGCCTCCTCGATGAAGCAAGGACTTCTCTCAGCACTTGATAAGGTTGAGACAGCAGCCAAAGCGAGAGCTGCTCGTGACTTCGGCGTTTCGACTGAGCTTGCTTTGGATAGCGAGCCAGAAGAAGACCTTGATCCTGCACTGACACAAAACGCGCCTGCTAATACCAAAGTGACACAGAAGGGGAACCTCTCAGTTGTTCCACAGAACGAGTCTGCCCCTTCCCCGCTCTTGGGTGCCCTGCAAGAAATGTACATCTACGCCCGCGACCTGGGGCTCATTACCGACCTGGCAAGTTGGGAAGCCCTCAAGGTCGAGATACTGGGGAAAGCTGTCCATGATGAGGATATGAGTGCCCCAGATGTAGAGAAGATGCGCAAGGGGTTGGCCGAGCGCAAGAAGAAAGTCGCCAACAAAAAGTAAGGAAGGTAATATAATGGCAGTAAAACACTATTGCATTCTTGGATACTACGGTGATAATGCTCCTATAGGTATTCATCCTGCCTGGGATGGAGAACTTTTTACTGAAGAAGCTGCTCAGGGAACAATACGCAACATCGAACATCAGCAGCAATTTGACCCTAACTGGCAAGTAGAAACGCCTTTCGGAATGTGTAGACCTTTACGGGCTTATCTTCAATCTGGGCGTATCATATGGGAATTAGAGGAAGTTACAACGCCAAAGAAGGCACATATACATCGTGAAGACATTCACATTTTTGGTGTCGATACAGCGATGCCAGAAGATTATATTACTGAACTACATGAGTTCCCAGTTCTTAGGAAGAAAGTGTAACTTTTCAGTAGCTCATAAATCCACTCAAGCCGGTGAGTAACCCCTACTCACTGGCCTCTTTTTGTCATGTCCTACTTTACATAACTCTCGATTGTATGCTATGCTTATCTCAAGATCGGTCACACATAAAGAAAGCACGGCACGCGCATGATGGGACTCTACTTGCTCGCACTCCTCGTCGGCTACTTAGGAGGAGTCGCTACCGTCTACCTCTATCAATGGCTTATGCGCCAGCTTGGGCATGGGCCGTATCTGGAAGTGTGGGAACCACGAGGAGAGGATACACAACCGCTTGTTACTTATGATGAGGATAGACGGGCATGGGTAGAAGGGGAAGAGTACGCTCCTTCAATTACCTGGATGGGTAGCGTGCCGCCGGGAACAACGGCGCGTGTTGATGAGGTCAAAAGAGTTCCCCGTTGCGGAACGCTAGTGGAGCAACGAAAAGATGGTAGCCAATAATCCTACTCCACAATACAACGTTGCTCAGGTCATGTTTCCCGGCCTCTTCAAAAAAGTTCCACCTGAAAGCGCAAAGGCAGCGCGGGCCTATGCAAACTATGAACTGCTCGGTGATGGGCGCACACTTCCGCGTCTAGTTGAATGGTATAAGAACCAACCGGAACCAACTAAACACAACCGGAAAGGCAAGAAGTATATCCCCAACCTCTCAACCTTGAAACAGTGGTCGAGTGATTATAATTGGCAGCAGCGCATCAAGGACTATGAGCGCATACAACTTGAGGAGCGGCGCAAACGGCGGCAAGAGGAGCTTGATCAGATGGATAAGCGCCACGCCGACTATGGACGAGCCTCGCTCTACCGGGCGATAGAGTACATCAATGTTCATTTGGACGACCCAGGCACCACAATGGCCCAGGCCGTCTCTCTTATGCGCACGTCCTACGAGTTGGAACGCCTGGCGAGAGGAGCGGCAACCGAGCGTATAGAGGGGGATATGAGTATCACTGTGCTGCCAAAGGAGTATATTAACTTGTCGGAAGATGAGGAGGGCAGCGAGCCGTGATTGAAAATAGCACCTCTCTCGTCCTTGAAGAAATAGCCCTCGACCAACTCAAACCGCACCCGCGCAACTACCGCTCACATCCTGAAGACGAGATAGAGCACCTGGTAGAAAGTATTCGTGCCAACGGTATCTACCGCAATATTGTGATTGCGAGTGAAGGAACTATCCTTGCGGGCCGGGGAGTTGCTATAGCAGCGCGTAGGGCCGGGTATAGCACGGCCCCAGTCTACCGCGCGCCATTCGGGCCAGGCGACCCCCGCGCCATCAAGCTCCTTATAGCCGATAACGAGATTAGTCACCTGGCCGAAAATGACGATAGGCTCCTGACCGAGTTACTGCGCGAACTGAAAGAGTCTGAAGTGGGACTGCTCGGTACCGGCTATGATGACATGATGCTGGCGAACCTCGTTATGGTCACACGACCAGAATTAGAGATTGCTGACCTGGATGCGGCAGCGCAATGGGTAGGACTTCCTGAGTATGATGAGGGAAAAGACCAGATTCAAATCATGATTAACTTTGCTTGTGAGGAAGATTGTCAAGCATTTTGTCGTATGCTTCATCTTGGTATGGGCAAAACCGCCATGAAAGGGGCAAAGAAGTCTTTCTGGTGGCCGGTCAGGGAAAATGATGATAACACCTCCATCCTCTTTTCCAGCGTCAAGAAAGAGGAGATAGGTGAGGCATGACTGGGCGTATTCTTCCACGCTACCCTGTCTATATTCCAAGTAAAGGCCGCTCGCATGCCTGTCAAACGGCGCGTTGCCTCGTAAAGTATGGAGTTCCTTTTTCTCTCGTGGTCGAGCCACAAGAGGAAGCTCTCTATCGGGCAAAGTTCCCTGATGCCCATTTTCTGGTGTTACCCTGGAGTGGTGATGATCAGGTACGACGTACTTTTTGTCAACAATGGGGTATTGAGAATGGGGGACTCATTGCAGTGCGTAATTGGATCAAAGATCATGCAACAGCAAGCGGTACAGAACGGCATTGGCAACTTGATGATAATATGGACTATTTTCGGCGCTACTACCATCAAAAGCGCGTCTATTGTGAGCCGGGCATTGCTTTGCAGGTGTGTGAGGATTTTACCGACCGCTATGAGAATATCGCTATCTCAGGACTCAATTATGAGGCGTTTATGCCGGATGGTCAAAAGCGCGTTCCCTTTGTGGTCAATTGCCATGTCTATTCTTGCTCGCTCACCTTGAACTCCATCCCATTCCGTTGGCGTTTAGCCTACAATGATGACACAGACATATGCTTGCAAGTCCTCGCCGCGGGATGGTGTACGGTTCTCTTAAATACCTTCATGGTGCATAAAATCCAGACCATGAAGGTCAAAGGTGGGAATACGACTGACCTCTATCAAGGAGATGGGCGCTTGAAAATGGCCCGTTCACTTGAACGCATGTGGCCCGGTGTCGTTACTACAAAACGCCGCTATCATCGGCCTCAACACGTCATTAAGGATAGCTGGAAATGTTTCGATACGCCGCTCCGCTTGAAGCCCGGTATCGACCTCACGCAATTGCCAGCAATCAATGAATACGGCATGGAACTTGTGCAGGTAGCCGCCGAAGTGAAAAGCCCGCGTATCCAGGGCCTTCTTGATGAGTGGCACAAGAAAAGAGGAGGAGAGCATGCGCCAGTTAGCACGCAAGCGACCGAAGAAACCCAGGCGACGGATAGCACGCAGGCGCTACAGCCCGCGCCGAGCGCATACTACAGTGAAGAGGAGCCGTAAATAATGAGCGAACAGGTAACACGACCTATCAATACACCTTTGGTCGAGCAAGCTATGCTGCACTTGCTTGCGGCATATGGAGAACGCATGGATAGAGACGAGCTACACAAGAAACCGCTTGACTTCCTTACCATCGTGCTCCGCATAGCACAAGCGCAGGGCTTCACCCTTGAGGATGTCCTCTGTCATTGGAATGATATTCTGGAGGGCAAGGTATAAGATGAGCGAGGAGGGAGATGAGATAACCTATGCGCAGGCGTACTGCATGTATGAACATCTTTGCTATCAGCTTGAGGTTCACCTGGCGCATTGCTTACTTTGTATTGCGGGCAAGTGGTATTGTCCTGATGCCAATCAATTACAGGAAAGTAGGAACCGCTGGCAGGAGCGCATGGCGGCTCTTAAGACTACTACTACACAAAAGTGAAAGAGAGGTTATAATGGATTGTCCGAAGTGCCATGTGAGAATGCAGCAGTCTGAACCGTCTCCTCTTCAGGCCATCTTATTTTGCCCATCCTGCAGGGCGCGGATTGTCATCACCTTGACGCAAGGCATTTCGACGATAGCACTTACTTTAGAAGCGGAGCACCTCCTGTGTGACTGGGGCGAGTTTGACCGTGTATCCGTTCCGCAGGTATTCCAGGATGCCTTTTCCGAAGAGGAGGTCCTTGAGCCGTGAAATTGATTGAAGCCTTAGTAGCCGCAAGCCAGGAGTTTGGTATCTATGGAGATTGGTCAGTCTTACATGGGCAAGATGCCCGTATCACTCTCTGGCAGAATCAATATACCTCCTATGTAGGTATGACCTTAGTTGGGCAGAGTGAGCGTCTAGAAGTTGTCATTGCGCGTCTTGCTGAAACGGATGCATCACTCATCTTGAGCGAACATTGGCAGATTGCCCGCTTTGCTGATATTTCCCCCTCTCATCGTAGTCGATATGAAGCTATGCTTAGGCAAATAGGCGAGAACCGCCACCGCCGCGAACTTTACGGTGAATTCTTGGATAAGGAGGGAAACAAGGAGTGACTACCGCTGTCCTCTCCCGTCCAGCAGAACGCCGCGCCTATGAAATGGTGTTATCTCGTCCAGTAGAACGCCGTCCTTATTCTCCATTCGGTGCTGCACGGCAGATGTTGCGCTCACGTCGTAGCGAGGTATTGAGTTGTGGGCCAGCAAACTCTGGAAAATCTCGTGGTGCTTTAGAGAAACTTCATTATTGTGCTGTGAAGTATCCTGGTGCCCGCATGATTATTGTTCGCAAGACACGGGAGAGTATCACTCAGAGCGCGATGGTTACTTATGAGCGTAAGGTGCTTCCTGAAGGGCATCTTGCAGAAAGTAGAGTAGACGCTCGCAAACATCAGTGGAAAATTTATTTCTCCCCTGAACATCAGGAATATCGCTATCCAAATGGATCTATCATCGCTGTCGGAGGTATGGATAAACCTTCTAAAGTTATGTCGAGTGAATGGGACATGATCTATGTCATGGAAGCGACTGAACTTACTGAAGAAGATTGGGAAATATTATCTATTCGCAAGCGATGGATGGTTATGCCTTACCAGCAGTTACTTGCTGATTGTAATCCATCATATCCTCAACATTGGCTTAAACGTCGATGTGATCGTGGCGACACTCTTATGCTTCATGCTCGCTTTGAGGATAACCCTAGTATTACTTCTGAACAGATGGCTGACCTTGAACGATTAACAGGCGTGCGTAAAGATCGGTTATTTGGTGGAAAGTGGGCAGCGGCAGAGGGTATGGTGTACGGTATTTGGGATCCAAGTATTCATCTCGTCACTGAGAAGCAACTCAAGGCCAGGGAAGTATTCTACACCGACGGCACACTCAACCGCCAGGTGATCCGACACGTCGTCGGCGGCGTCGATTGGGGCTTCACCAATCCCGGGGTACTGCAAGTTCACGGCATTGATGGAGACGGACGCAACTACCTGCTGGCAGAACTGTATCGCACACAACGGACAACTGATTGGTGGGTGGCCCGTGCTAAGGAATTAGATCAAGAGTTCCATGTAGAGCAATGGATTGCCGACCCATCAGAGCCTGCGGATATTCGCAAGTTCAACGAGGCAGGACTTCCAACGGTCGGCGCTGAGAACGCGCTTTCTACCGGCATCAAGGGCATGACTTCTCGCTTGCAGATCCAGGGAGATGGTCGACCACGTTTTTACGTCTACGAATATGCGCTCCGAGATAGGGACGAACTACGAGACGCGGCCCATCAACCCGTGTGGTTCGAGGGAGAGATTAACGAGTACGTGTGGCCGAAGTCGAAGGATGGGCAGCCTGTGAGGGAAGTCCCTGTAAAGACGAATGACCACAGTATGGACACCTCCAGGTACGTCTGCATGTACCTGGATAGCGGCATGGCGTTAGGTGAGTCAGAATATGATACAGCCGATGCTATTAGGAACTATAGAGGATATGCTTCATGAGTAACCGGGATACACAATTTCGGGGATATGCAAAACTGGTTGAGCAAGAGATGTATGATTTCTTACGAAGTAGCAGGGAAGTTGCTGATGTGAGGGAAACGCTTCGTCAGATTATAGCTTGTCATGCTTATGACCTGGTATGTTATGTGAATCAATTTATGCCAGGAGTTGAGAATGTTCCCGATATAGAGACGTGGGATGACTTACCGGAAGGGTAGTAATTTTTATGACATTGTATGACAACAAAATTAAATCTGATTGAGGCTACTCAATGGGAATGATAGGAACGTTTATGCAAAGTATGCAAGCAGGTTTACAAGCGGGCTACATGGCTGCCCGTCGCGTCTACGAGGAGCCGGCCCAATCGCACCGCAAACAAACCTGGCTGAACGTCTCGGCGGCCTATGCGTTGTTGTGGGCCTACTACAATACCTCGCTCTTTGACCGAAGCATCATGACCTACGAGCGCGGCGCATCGGCCTGGAATATCTGGGCCGCCTACAAGCAGCACTACACGCTCTATAGGGATATCCGGCTCATCTATAATCCGGTCCGTCGCCTGGTCAATTTCTATGCGGGCCAGGTCTACCCAGGCGTCCTCTCCATCGACGGTAAGAAGCTGCCCGATGGCATCCCGCTCGCTATCCCCTTCAGCGAGGATACGCCCGATACACTGAAGGCCGCTATCGCCCAGTTCTGGCAGTGGTCCAACTGGCAATCAAGGAAAACGGTCATGATCCGCTACGGCGCGGCCCTTGGTTCGGCCCTGGTAGAACTGGTAGATGACCTGGAGCGCGGCATCGTCTCATCGGAGATCATCTGGCCCGGCTTCATCTCGCACATGGACCTGGATCCGGCGGGTAACATCAAAGAATACCACCTGCAATACTTATCCCAGGACGAGGAGTCAGGCCGTACGTATACGTATCGTAAGGAAGTAACGAAGGACGCCTTCCGCTACTTCAAGGATGACGAGCCCTTCTCCTATAACGGGCAAGGCTCGACTATCCTCAATCCCTACGGTTTCGTGCCCGCGGTATGGGTGAAACACGAGGACGTGGGTGGTATCCAGGGTAGCCCGGCTATTGCTGGCAGTCTCGGCAAAGTGGACGAATTGAACAACCTCGTCTCCCATGCCCATGATCAGGTCCATAAGGTGATAGGCGCGCCTATGGTGCTCTGGACTTCCACGAATGTGCGGAACATGTTCCAAGCCGCGAAACGCGGCGTGAGCGAAGATGAGCCGGTACCCACATCAGACCAGGAGAATATGATGATCCTCAAAGGCTCGTCTGACGGGCACGTGGATAGCCTCGCTGGAAACCTGCCGCTTGGTGAAGTCATTCTGTACGTGGATAGGCTACTCGGTGAGATAGAACAAGATCATCCTGAACTCGTGTTCTACAAGGAACTACGGGCCATGAGTCAAGTCACCGGCCCTGCTGCCTCTCGCCTGGTGGGGGATGTAGCCAATAAGCTCTCAGAAGCGGCAGCGAACTACGATCAAGCGAGCGTGCGCATGTTTCAGATGGCCGTCGCTATCAGTGGGATGCGGGCAAGCTCAGGTGCATGGGGGAATCTCAATAGACAACAACAAAAGTTCTTGTCATTCAATCTCGATAGTTACGAGCGCGGTGACTTGGACTTTGAGATCATGCCACGTGAGATGCTGAGACCGACACGGCAAGAGATCGGGATGGAGAACGAACTGATGTTCAAGGGCGTCTGGTATGGCTGGCAGGCTGGTGTCCCACCTGAGTTTGTGCTGAGAGAAGCAGGCTGGACGGATGACAAGATTAATCTTCTCAAGCAAGCGATGCAGGCTAATCAGCAGACTCAGCAGGCACAACAACAAAGCCAACAAGCACAACAGGTTCAACAGCCGGGTCAACAGGGTCAGCTACCAGTGCCGCCAGTAGCACCGGGGCAAGGACACTAATATGGAGGAATATACAAAAGAAAAGCAACTTGATAACGAGATGGAACTAGCAGCAGTAGCTATGGTTGTTGAAGAAGAAGCTCTCTGGTTAAAGGTTGATTGTGAAACGATCAGTCGAGAAACATCTATAGAGAAAGCTCGTCAGCGAATAGCTATTATACGCTCGAACCTTCATGAAATGGAACAACGTATTCAAGCAATTGAAGCGAAGTATTCACAAGGACACTAAATAATGGCAAAGTGGCAGCCGGTGATGCTCATTCTGGATGAGCGATTAGAATGCGACTGTGGGGCGCTAGTGGTCTTCGTGTCCTTGCTCCAACCAGAGGACGTGGTAGAGCAAGAGGAAGGGAAGCGGGACATGCATTACAAGTCATTTTGTCAGTCATGTTTTGAGAAGGCACAAGAAGAGGAGGAGTAAGGATGGAAGCCAAATGGCAACCAATGGTGGTTGTAGTGACTGATGGGAAGCGGTTGGAATGCTCGTGTGGTGCGGCGGCGGTGTTCATGACGCTACGAAGACCTGATCCTACATCTGATACAAGGCTTGAAGTGTCACTATGGTGTCAGCCATGTTATGAACAGGAACATAATGAAGAAAGTGAGGAAGAATAATGGGCGGTAAGCCTTCAAAGCAAACCAAAGCCGATCAGCGCCTGCGTGAGAACCAGAAAAAGGCGAAAGCCGAGGCAACTGCGAATAGGTCAACTATAACCAGGAGAGGGAAACCGCTGTGAAGAGATACATCGTCCGCATTTGCACATGGCTTATAGCCGGGCCACGTTGGGCATGGAAGGCTATGGGCGATATAGTGATGTGGCCGTGATCACGCTGCCGCTCATCAGTTGCATCATGCCTACCGTCAACCGACCTATCTTTATGGCAAAGTCCATCGAGTTGTTTCATGCTCAGGATTATGTCAACAAAGAATTAGTTATTGTTGATGAGAGCATTGAGAAGACTTTGCTTGACGTTCGACGTGAAAAGGACATCCGTTCTATCTACCTCGCCAGTGATACATGCCTCTCGCTCGGTGCGAAGTTCAATCTTGGGTGCTCGCTCGCGCAAGGTGATATCATCTGTCATTGGGACGATGACGACTACTTTGCGCCTCACCGTCTCACCCACCAGGCGCAACCAATCCTCGAAGGCGCAGCCGATATCGTCGGCTTAGAGATGGATATCGTCTTCAACATCATCGATTGGACGGCCTGGAAGTGCTCGGCAGCGCTGCACCAGGAGATATTTTATGGCGGTGTGGTGACTGGCGCGATCATGTACAAGAAGTCGGTCTGGGGCATGAATGCAGCGCATCCCAACAAGACAACGGGCGAGGATGCGGATTTCCTGCGTCACTTACGCTTATTTGGGGCCAAACTCGCATCACTTCCCAATACTGGCAGTTTCATCTATATTAGGCATGGCGACACGTGGCCGCTACCGCCGCATTATCACCCCCACATGCACGAATGGCAGCAAGTTGAGGTGAACAGTATTTTACCAGAGAAGGAACTGGCGTTCTATTCCACTCTGCGGAACAAGGAGGGCGTATGAGAATGACTGAGACATTTAAGCGGCGAGTACGCATCAGGGGCAAGCCTGATGATTTGATAGGTTTCAATATAGTCATTGAGGATGTTGAAACGGGTGAGATGATTACGAATATTTGTAAAGCGGTTATCACGCTCATACCTGGAGAGCTGAACATGGTTGAATTTATGTACTATGCAGAGGATCAAGCAGATCATTTGATTTTACACAACGGTCAACCTATTTTCAAAGAAATCAAGGTTCACTTCCCTGAGATTGATCTCACTGCCCTAGAACGCTTGCAGAAGGAGCGAGACACATGAATCCAGAACTACGTGAGATGCTTGGAAAAGCGGCCTATCAAGCAGCTATCGAGGAAAATGGTCCCGGTGTTGAGTGGTGGGACGAACTCTCAGACCACACGAAAGAAAATTATCGTTCTATGGCTTGCGCCATTGCACTCGCACTTGCAGAAGTCGCTCTACCAGCGCTTCAGAGTCTCGCATTTGCTTTCACAGGCAAACAGATAGAATTGCATTTTGAGGATAATACATGAGCGAACAAGAGCTGATTGAACTGCTCGCCGAGAAGGAACATGCAAGTTGGGCCAGGTGGATGCACTCCCTCTTTTCCAGGTGTCAGACGCTTCCTGATGGTTCTGTTCTTATTCCGGCTGACCTCGTGGGACGCTGGAGACGACAAACATATACCCCATACGACCGGCTAGGGGAGACAGAGAAAGAGTCTGATCGGGCTGAAGTCATGCATATTTTGCCCATTATCAAGATATTCATACAGCAGAAAAACATCTTTCCCTTCAAGTGGCAGATCAAATAAACAAGTCACTTGACATAAGAGGTTGACATAACTATATAAGGGAGACTATAATTGACTCAAACACCAAACATTCCTCCCGGTGATAGTGGGCAGACGCCCCCGCCAGGAGATCCACCGGGGCAGACGCCCCCTCCGCCGAGTCAGACACAAAGCGGCCAACAACAACAGCAACGGACAGATATCTCTAGCTTGCCCCCTGACGTTCAGGATTATATTCGCTTACTGCGTGACGAGGCCAAGACGACCCGCCAGCAGTTAGAAGCCGAAGCCAGGGCCAAACAGCAAGCTGAAGAGGAACGCCTGAAGAAGCAGGGCGAGTATCAGCAGTTGGCCGACAAGCATGCGAACCGTGTCAAAGAACTCGAACCTATTGCCACTCGCTATACTACCCTCGCTTCCCTCGTCAAAGGGCAAATTGACGCTCAAGTCAAGGACTGGCCTGACGCCATCAAGACTTTTGACCCCGGCCCCGATGCTGATGTTGAGACACGACTTGCCTGGATGGAAAAAGCCAGGCCCCATGTCGATAAACTTGTCACGCTTCAACGCGGACAAGCGCCCGGCAATAGCCCGAACCCTCCTGCCTACGGTGGTAACTCCTCAGAGCAGGATGTAAACGAACTGCGCCGGCGCATCCGTGAAAGCGGCAAGATCAACTTTTAGGGGATAGCTGATACACCGGCTATTCCTACGGGAGAATAGCCGATGGCTGAAATAGCAAAGTCAGGGACGCCTTCACTTGGCACGCTCCTCCCTGATCCTGGCTCAAATAAACTACCCCCGCTCTATGCCGGTGAAGCACTCGCCGCCGGTGATGCCTGCTACATCAACTCGGCAGGGACCGTGTTCCGCTCTAATGGCGCGGCAGTCGCTGCCGCTGCGAAAGTGCATGGATATGCGGCGATGGCCTGCGCGTCCGGTGATGCCGTTACCCTCCTCTTTAATGTCTCCTTCCGTTACGGTGCAGGTCTTACCCCAGGTGCTAGCTACTACTTGAGTGGCACCGTGCTTGGAGGACTGGCTGACGCTCCGTCTACAGGTGATCCCGCTCAACCTATTGGCTTTGCGATAGATGCCACGCGCATCTACCTGAAGCAGAGTACGTATTAAGGAGGGCACATAGAGCATGGTATACGGGACATTAACAAGGTTCGATACCTTGGCAACGGCCTATAACACGACTGTTGCCAAGTTCGGTGAAGACCTGGCCTGGCAAGCCATACAGGACGCCCTTGATGCGCACAACCAGCAACTCAATGAGGCTATGGGCGAGTTCGTTGAAAGTTCTACAGATCGACTGCGCAGATATGGTGGCCCCGACTCGATGGCGATGGATGAACTGGACGAGTTCGCTACCCCTGATGCGCAAAAGATTAGTGCAGGGGTAACAGTCGCCTTCCCGCTGAAGATGTACGGTATCGCCCTCCAGTGGACACGCCTGTACTTCCAGAACGCGATGGCCAGTGAAATAGCGGCCCAAACCGTTGCCGCCCAGGATGCCGATATCAAGGCTATTCACCGCGAACTGAAGAAGGCGCTCTTTTTCACTAGCAACTACACCTTCCTTGACCGGCGTGTCGATGGCATTTCGCTTGGGGTGAAAGCGCTCGTCAATGCCGACGGCGCGGCTATCCCTATTGCCCCTGATGGCACCACCTTCAACGGGGCAACGCATACGCACTACCTCTCGGCGGTAGCCTCATGGTCTGGTGCTACTGGTTTACAGATTGGTCAAGACCTCTTCAATGCCTCGACTGGCCTGATTGACACAGTGCTTGAACACTTTCTTGGTGGGCAAATCCTACTCCTTATCAACCGGGCGCAAGAGACTCAGGTACGCAGCGCAACGAACTTTACGCAGTATCTAGATGCCCGTTTGATACCGGCTACAACCTCAAACCAGGCTCGCGCACCGTTAGACATGACGAACGTGACGAACCGCGCCATTGGTATCGTTGGTCCGGCGGAAGTGTGGGTGAAACCCTGGATACCTCCCGGTTATGTCCTTTGCCTGCATGTCGGGCAAGGCGGAAACGCTCTGGTACGACGGACACGCGAAGGCGGCGGCGGCAACCTGGATATCCTCTTTGATAATGAGATTTACCCGCTCCGCGCTCGTGCAATGGGACGTGAGTTTGGCTTCGGTGTCTTCAACCGGGTCGCCGCCGCTGTCCTGTACACGACAACCGGCGGGTATGTCAATCCGACTATCACATAGGAGGCATTAATGTATATTCTCTCCCTACAACCTGCACCATCGTATCCCAACAAGATTTTGTGTGCGAATTTTTCTAATGCCTCTGGTACAGTTACTATCTCTGAGCCAGTTGTGGCATTAGCGTTGTGTTGTGATAACGATGCACAAAAAGTTGTTGGGCTCATTGGAGGAAATCCTGATCTTCGATTTGCTCCTGACTATACATTTGGGACGGGAGAGAGTATCTACACTTTTGCTGGTTACTCTCTCGTAAATTCACTTTCTCTATAAAGGAGTGTGAGAAATGGCTGATAGCAAGCCGAAGGTCGCGCAAGGGTCAACTGCCGACCAGGCAACGGCTGATACGTCTGCTGCCCAGAACGTACGAGCGGCGAAGGCAACTGAGGAGGTCATTCCCCAACCGAGCGAGACGATCCCCGGCGGCAAATACTACATGCAGCGAGGTAAAGAGCGTTGGGCCATCAATGCCAATGGGCAGCGCATTGATGAGGACGGCAACGTCCTAGAGGGACAATAGAGAGATGGGACGACTCACGCAGAAGCAACGCGATGCCCTGCCTGATAGCGCCTTTTGCGGGCGTGGACGCTCCTTCTACGTGACGCAGCGCGGGGACATCCAGAATGCGGTGTCCTCGCTAGGGCGGGCCGGCTCCGATGCTGAGCGAGCAGAAATCAAGGCGTGCCTCATCAGGAAAGCCAGGATGATGCACGCGATGGATGCGCTACCGCAGAACTGGCAAGATGAACTCAAAGGAAAGTCGGGAGGATAGCTAATGCCACGAGGAAGCCTGGTAGCAAAACTCGAAAAGAAGCATATGAGCTGGCGCTTGCGTGCGCATATTCTCCACAAAGCCGGCCATACCAACAAAGGTGGGCACTGGCATAAGGCGCGGTCACACGCCAGGCGTGGAGGGCGGCGCACATGAACCGTGATGCTGCCCTCTCCTACCTGCAAGGTGAGTTTGCCGATATTGCGCTAGAGGCAGGCATAGACCAATCTCCGCTTCTCTCGTCATACGGGATCGTGATTGACCAATCCTTGCGCACCCTTGGCTACACGGAAAGCCAGCTTGGAAGCACGAACACGGCTGATGCTGAAGTAGATGGCTACCTGGCACTCCTCGACTACTTTGCACTGACACGTTTCTTGCGTATCTTCGCCATGCGAACAGATGTTTCAGTGAGTGGGGCTATCTCAGCCACGCAATCACAGACATTCCGGCAGGTGAAAATACTCAGGGATGAAGCGGAAAAGCGACTCAATGGTCTAGGCTTATCACCGACTACGCAGATGGAAGTCGGACGCTTCACGCTGGACTTCTTAGAGCCTGATTTACTGGCGGGAGGACTCGGATAATGCCGGTACTCTCTGATACTGCTCTCAACAGGCTGGCCGGGTGGATTACTGAGAAGGTGCTCAAGGACACGTGCGACATCTTGCGTGAAACACGCGTTCAAAAACCGTCGGGCGGCTTCACTATCACCTATCCAAAGCACAACACCGACCCTATTCCCTGCGCGGTGATGAATGGTGGCGCTCCTCGCGAGCAGTTGATTGCTGAGCAAGAGGTGGGATTTATTCCCAAGATCATCTTGCTTCCAAAGGGAACGGATGTTCTTGGGTCAGATCGCATCAAGGTCGGGAGTATCACCTATCACGTGATAGACCTCTATGAGCCAACCTCGTATGAAGTGGTCAGACGTGTGCTGACCCGACGGGCAAGTATGACCGGATAAAGGAGAGGATACATGGTACAAGTTGCAGAACTTCATGCGCATATCACCTGGGACTCAGAACCAACCGAAGAGGCAAAGAACTTCATCCGAACCGAAGTGCTGAAGGTGCTGCAAGGGACATTTCAGGATGAAACCTGGTTTTCTGAGTTGGTACGAATAGAAGTCCAAAAGGCACTCGCGAAGCGCTATCAGGATAAGCCAGCAAGGGAGTACTCATAATGGCTGGCTTCTCACTTGAGGTTATCGGGATGGAAGCAGTTATCGGCAGACTAGTAGTCATGCAGGCCGAGGTGATCCCTGGTGCGACGGCAGCAGTTTCGGGAGCGCTTACCGACGCGTATGATGCATCGCTGCCGCTTATCCCGGTCAGAACAGGACGCCTCCTGGGAGGGCAGCAGACGCGCCTCATCGGCGGCGGTGTCGAGCCAACGGGTGAACTCTACAATGATACGCCCTATGCGAGATGGGTCAATAGTGGTCATCATACCCGTTCTGGCTCCTGGGTACCGGCCCAAGATTTTATGACCGTCCCGATGGAAGTTGGGAGACGATCACTCATGCGCCGCATGGCAGAAATACTGCTGGTGTAGGAGGTGACTCATGGTGACACGTCCTGTCCTGATGTTTGAGTTGCAAGTCGCGGTGCAGGCTCGCTTGCTAGGCGATAGCGTGCTCATGAATATCATCACCGGGGTCTTCGAGCAGGCACCGGAAGGGCAGGCATTCCCTTACATCACCTACGGCCAGCATGTGGACGGGACTGAGCCGACCTTCCGCAAGATGAACGCCAATAGCTTGTTTCTCATAGACATCTTTTCGCAGCAGGGTAGTGATGATCAGTGCTACCAGATACTGGCGGAAGTGAGACGACTCTTGCAGCCATCGGATACCAACCCACCGCTGATGCTTGCGGACTACAGCATGGCGCTCATGAACTACGATTGGTCAACCATCATGAAGGAACCTGATTATGACGTGCGGCATATGCCGGTACGCTTTCGCGTGAAAGCTTATGAATTGTAAAGGAGCACTAGTATGGCAACACCGCTGGCCGGCATAGGCGGCCTCATCAAAGAAGCCACGGTCACTATCGGCGCGATGAATACGTGGTCAGTCACCCCAAAGGCAAGCACCAAGGATACCACATCCTTCCAGGCTACAGGCTCATATCGAACGATGGCAACCACGATTAAGGAATGGACGGCCAAATGCGATGGGTTTCTTGATGCAACCGATGCGGGGCAAGTCGCCCTTATCAATGGCCTGGGGAACACCTTCGCCCTAGAGATGGACATCGATAGCGCCGCCACGCACAAGTGGACAGGCTCCGCTATCCTTGTGAGTTTTGACGCGAAATCCGATGCCAAGGATATGAACCTGATCACCTTTTCCTTCGATGGAACGGGCGTACTTACATTTACTTAGTAACTGAGAAGGAAGGGTATACGCTATGGGCATACTCGCCGGTGTCAATGCTGATGTATGGATGGCGGCAACCCCGTCAATCAATACCACCAATGAAAGCGCGACCGATAGCGGCGATCACATCACCTACACCATGAGCGTACATCGGGCCTGGGACTGGCAGCAACCTTTAGTTGTGCAGAACTCTCCTAATGGGAGTACCGGATGGGTAACGGTGACTGACTATGTATTCCAGTATGCAAGCGGCGTCATCGTCTTCAACACGGCCCGCGTTGTGAGTACCAATAACTTTGTGCGTGTCTCCACCGGCTACTACTTCAACCTGACGCAGCTTGATGGTGCAACCGGCTGGTCATTGACTCCGAAAGCGAGCACGAAGGATACGACGCAATTCCAGGCAACCGGTGCGTGGGGCCAGAAGACAACGACCACGAAAGAGGCAACAGGCAAGATCGAGACTATCCGCACCGATGGACGTGTCTTCGTGGAGTTGGGGAACATCGTCGCCTTGCAGCTTTTTATTGATAAGCCCAACAACGTGCGCTTCGATGCCCTGGCTATTGTGACCGAGAGCGAAACGAAGGCCGATGCGAAAGACATTGAAACAAAACAGATGAGTTTTGATGTGTATGGCGTCCCCTATTTCCGCACGACCTAGAAAGAAGAAACACTATGGTTCGACCAGCGAAAAAAAGAGCGCTCCTTGAGAATGAGGAGTCAAACTTATACGACGAGGAAGCTGAGCAAGAGGAGGAAGCAAACGCGGAACTTGACCCGACGACCGATGAAGAGGAGGGACATACCAACGGGTCAGGGCCGACGCTCACCGAGTATCTAGAGACTGAGGACGAGGACGAGTTACGCGACCTCATCTCGAAAATTGATGATGTTGTAGAAGAGTTACTGGATGTTCCTGAATGGAAGGTAGTCGGCAAAGATGGCAAAAAGCGCACGGTGCAGGTGCTGCTACGGACACTTACCACCTTTGAACGCACATCATTCATCAAGGCCATGATGCGCTCCAATAACGATATCGTCAAAGTCTACCCCGACCTGGTGATCCTCTCTGCCAGACACCCCAAGACCGGGAAGCTCCTCTTTCATAGCGCCGACCGGGGCATGCTCCAGACGAAGATGGGACGAGCAACCGAACGTATTGCATTGCGTGCTTCTGAACTGAACGGACTCACAGAGGAGGCGATACAGGCGATGCGAAAAAACTCACGGAGCATCCGCTAGACTACCGCGAGTTTCAACTCATGGAACTCTTCGGATGCGCGACCAGAGGAGAACTCTATCTGCGTCTCAAGTCGGGCATGAACTATCAGCGCTGGATCCTCTATCTCGAATATAAGGAGGAACTGGAAAACGACCGCATCAAGGCCATGATGGGCGAATAGTCAACCAGAAAGGAGAGAAGCCATCAATATCGGGGATGTTATCGTCAGGTTCGGGGCGGAGATATCAGGCTTCACGTCTGGAGTAAGGGCGGTTATCGCTGGTTTTGGTCTGCTCAAGGATGGCATCGGGGAAGTTACCTACGGTTTCAAGACGCTCGGAAGTTCGGCCACGATGGGCGGCATGACCGCCATGAAGTTCGGGGTACAGGATGCGGCGAAGGGTCTCCTGCTTATGGGAGGCGTAGCCGCTATTGCCGGGGGTATCGTTGCGACCTATATTGGTGTCAAGGCCGTCCAGGCTGCCGCCGACTTCCAACAGGGACTGAACCGCCTGGTGACTGGCGCGGGCGACGTGACCGACAACATGGGGCGCATGGGACAATCCATCCTGGGGATATCTGTAGGGACCGGTGTCCTTAGCGGGCAACTCTTGCCCGCTATGTATCAAATTATTTCAGCAGGGCAGCGTGGAGCGCAAGCACAGGATACGCTGCGCGTGGCAGCGCAAGGCTCGGTCGCGGAACAAGCGAAGATCGTGGATGTAGCGAGAGCCATCAGTGGCGCCATGACCGACTACGGCACGTCGCAATATAACGCCACGCAGTTCATGAATGGCTACACGCGAGCAACCCAGTTAGGCAAGTTGACCTTAGAGCAACTCTCGACCAGTATGGGGCCGCTTATGCCGCTCGCCAAGAACCTGGGTATCTCCTTCAATGACGTAGCAGGCGCTATGTCCACCATGACCAATGCCAATATCCCTGCCAATGTCGCGGCTACTTCGCTGCGCTTCCTGATGCAATCCCTGGAAAATCCCACGCATAAGGCCAAAGATGCTATGGCCGCGATGGGACTCAATAGTATTGCCGTTGGCAACGAACTGAAAACGTCGCTGCCGGGGGCGCTAGATATGATCTATAAGGCTGCCCTCAAGGCGGGTCCAGAGGGGAGCGTACCTTTCAACCGCGCTATGTCCGATATGATCGGTGGACAACGCTCGCTTCAATCCATGCTGGCACTGACCGGCTCGCACTTTACCACGTTTGCCTCTGACTCCAAGGCCGTCTCTAATGCCATGAATGCTAGCAAAACAGCGGTTCTTGGGTGGGATACGGCGCAGACCAATTTCAATGTGAAGATGGACCAGGCACGCGCCGCCGTTGCCGCCCTCATGATCTCTATCGGTCAACAGTTACTTCCGGTCATCACGCAGATCGCCGGGCAAATCACCCCGGTCATCTCTCGTTTTGCCCAGTGGGTCGTCTCTACCAATGCCATCGGCAACGCGGTGAAGGCGGTCACACCCTTTTTCGCAACGATGTTCAGTATTATCTCGGCGGCCCTTCCCACCGTCATTGGGATATTTATGGGCTTTCTTACTATCTTACGCCAGGTTTTTACCTGGGTGACGCAAAATCAGACGGCATTTCAGGCGCTTATGCTCATTGCGAAGGTCCTGGGTGCACTCATTGTGGGAGTACTGGCGGCAGGTCTTCTCTTCCTGATCATTTCCTTTGCTGCCGTTGCCGCGGCCATCCTCATCGTGGTAGGCGTGGTTATGGCGCTCATCTTCATCTGGCGCCAGCTCGTCGCGCTCGCCCCTATTGTTGCCGGGGCCTGGAATGCGGCCATCGCCTGGCTAGTTGCCGCCTGGCATTCACTGGTCAACTTTGCAACCTCGACCTTTAATGCGGTGAAAAATGCCATCGTTACCGCTTTTAACGCGACCATCGCCTGGATCGTCGGGGCATGGAACTCAGCTATTGCCTTTATCGTGGGAATATGGCGAACACTGGTCGGATTTGCAACTTCTACCTTTAATGCCATCAAAGCGGCCATCATGAGCGTCGTCCAGTCGGTCATCACCTGGCTCGTGAATGCCTGGAATACCTGCGTGCAGGGCATCGTCGCGGCCTTCACCTGGCTGTATAACCACAACTACTACTGGAAGGCGCTCGTTGATTTTATTCGCAACGTCGTACAGGCGGTCGTTACCTGGCTGGTAACAGCCTGGCAGAATTGTGTCTCATTTATCGCCTCAGTCTGGAGTACGCTTTCAGGACTTGCATCTGCTGCCTGGAGTGCTGCAACGAGCGTGATTATGTCAGTAGTCAATGCTGTTGTGGCCTGGCTGGTGGGAGCATGGAACGCGGCTATTGCCTGGCTTGGAGGCGCATGGAATACACTGGCTGGGCTTGCCTCATCCATATGGAACAGTATTTCAGGATTCATTTCCAGCGCAACGAGTACCGCGACAAGTTTCCTGCGTGGGGCATGGAATAGCGCCGCCGCCTTTCTCTCCGGTGTGTGGGCGACCATCAAGCAGGCAGTCGTTGATGCCTGGAATTTTATCGTGGCTCAATTCGCTGCCGCCTGGGGACGTATCTCCGGCCCGCTCTCCTCACTTGGAAGCAGTATCGGGAATTTTTTCACCGGACTTGCTAACCAGGCTCTTGCCTGGGGAGCAAATATTATCAAGGGTATTGCTGACGGCATCAATAGCGCGATTGGATGGGTCAAAACCGCTGCCTCCAATGTAGCGGGCGTGATCACCAGCATTCTCGGCTTCCATCAAGGGAGTCTCATCCCGCCCAAAGAAGGGCCCGCGCGCGATGCGAATGTATGGGCGCCTTCCCTCGTCAAAGGATTTGCAGAAATGTTAGCCGCCGGGCAAGGGAACGTATCATCGGCAGCAGGTACGCTTATGAGGCCGCTTGCTGGGCAAATGACAGCGCCTCCTGGCTCGCCTCAAAGTCCTCTCAGAAGCAGCGGCACACGTGCGGAAGATCGTGCATCGTCGGATACTCGTCCGATTATTATCCAGGTCGGCAACGCCCAGTACCAGGCGTTTGTGCGTAACCTGGGGCGCGATATGGCAACGCAGATCTACATCCAGGGAGGAGGCAAACTCTAATGGCCCTCAGTCTCACTTCCGCCGGCATTCCCCTGGCTGTGCTGACCGATAGTATCACCTATGAGGAGAAGATTGACGACCCGGCTACCGCGTCTTTCACCGTGCCTGATAGTGTCGCCTATTCTCTCTCTCAGTATCAAGTCGTGCAAATCACCGATACAGTGACGAGCACCCTCCTCTTTGCTGGCTACATCGATAACGTGGCTGACACGGCGCTCATCGGCAACCTGGGCATACGTATGCGGGTCGTCACTTGCAAGGATAACCGTTGGGATGCCGATAAGATCACCTGGACGGGGCCAGAGTTTGCTGGTTGGATGGCCGGTGATGTGGCGGCAGAACTGCACCGGGTTGCCCTCGCTGCCGAAAGCGTGACCGCTCAGTATGCGCTCAGGCATGATATGGACATCGCCTCTTGGAGTGCAGGTACGCTCACTAACACGACCGGGGCAAGCGGTGCACTTACTTTATCACCAGCAGGGACAGACTTTACGAAGACGGAAGCAGTGACCGCCGACTTTGCCACCGGGACGCTCACCAATACGGTCGCTGCCAGTAACGCCCTCAAACTTACCTCCTATCTCGCCATCAAGTACACCGGCTCAGTCGGGGCCAATCTCGATAACAATGACCTCTACAGCTACACCAAGGTGTGGGCAGGGACGGCCTACACGCTCGTTGCCTTAGATGAAATCTACGTGGATACCTGGATTGACTCACGCTCACCCGAAATCAAAGCCTCGATAGAACTCCTGTTCTCTGATGGCACATGGTCGCATGATGCAACCACGAACTACCAGGATCAGGAAACGATTAAGCTCGAGCCGAATGTGGACCTCAAGGGGTGGGCCGATGATCAGTGGTACTCGCGCAAGGTGATTGTACCTGCGGCAGAGGCGGGCAAATCCGTGGTAGCCATTTATATCGCCTTTCAGGGGGAAAAAGGTGGGGACTATACCGCCTATTTCAAGAACATCAAGATCACCAACTCCGGCGGAGGTACGCTGCGCCGGAGTGTCTTCTCCGGCGCGGATACGACCATGGCCGCCAATGTGCGTGGCTCAACTGCTGGCTATTACAATGTGAAAGCAAGCGTTGTCACCGTCTATGCTGAAAGTGGATCGCGCGTCTCCCCGGCCAGGGATATCAGCGGGGTAGGGGTCGCTCGCGGATCGGTTATTTCCTGGGTAGAAGGAGATACCACGCAACCTAGCGGGGCCACCAACACCTACCCGCCGCAGGTGCTGATCGAGGCCAGTATCGATGGTGGAGCAAGTTACGCCACCTGCACTAACCACGGAGTGCTGCCCGATCTTATCCCCGGTATGAATACCTCCGGGGTGACGATGACGCTTAGGCAGACGCTCTCCATCGGAGGGCCAAATCCTGAACTTGCCCCTATCCTCGATACGTGTTCTTTCAGTGTCTACACGGCGGCGGCAGCCACCAAGACCGATTTTAGCGATATCGACAATACACAGGCGCTCCTTGGCACGGGCACACTCACCAATGCGACTAGTTATGTGGACGGGGTAAAGACGACCGGCATCTACCGCAATTGGGATGATTTATCTATTGCCTCTCAAACCCTCTACGGCGCGACCATCGTCTCTCCCCCAACGCAGGGAGTGCAGACCGGCTACTTTTTCAACCGCAATGACTCCAATGCCGAAGTACGTTCGCGTTTTGACTTCGCCTCGACCTGGCAGAACTTTATCGCCGAAATCGATCTCCAGATCGTGACTTCTACGGGCAATTACGGCTTCGAGTATCGTACTAATTCCTGGATCGTGGGCAGTCACCGCTACGCCTATGTCGCTTTCATCTCCTCGACCCAGCTTATCCTCTCACGTGGCTCTAACGGCGGGGCCGATAGCTTCACGCAGCTTGCCACGGTCTCCCTCAACCTCCCCGTCGGCAACTGGTATCGCATGAAGATCGTCGCCAATGGGTCATCCCACAAGATTTTCATCAATGACTTCCAGTTTATTAGCGTGACCGATAGCACCTACACGGCCTTTGGTAATGTCGCGGCCTGGGCCTGGGATAACGCCGTGGGCCGCTTCTCCGGCCACTATGACAACTTCGGGATTATAGGCTACGAGTCCGACCTTATTTCGGTCTCCTCGCGTACCACTGCCGCCCTTGCGCTCTCCGGCATTGTGGGCGACTCGCGTATCAATTGGACGGAAAGCACGCCCTCAACCTCCACCTTCCTGGTTGAGCGCACGCTTGATAATGGCACGACTTGGGCCACCTGCACCAATGGCGCGCAGATACCTTCTCTTGTCTCCGGCTATAATGCCGCCGGGATATCGGTCAAGTTCCGCTTTACCATGACCAATCAGAGTATCAACCTCCCGGCGGCCCTCCAGGGTTTCTCGGCCTTTGTTATCGGCCAGTATAGCGCATCAGGAACACGAGTAAGCCCGGCACTGGCCATTGATAACGCAGGAACGGTGGGCTCCTCCTCGCTCACCTGGGCAGCCACAACCCCAACCGGGACAGGAGTAGTAGCTGCAACGAGCCCGGATAACATCACCTATACCACCATTGCCGCCTCAGGCAACCCTATAGCTGGCCTGGTGGCGCAAGGACCCATGGTCGCTGATGACTTCGATGCGAATAGCGCCGCCAACTACACGGCCACCTTCTGGTCGGGTGGCGTTATTCCTGTCTTTACTATAGATACGGCGCATTCAAGGATGCAAGTTACCAGTGGGACGAATGGCATTATCCTCTGGAACACGGCCCAGTTCCCGGCGGCCAAAGACGTATATCTTGAGCTGATTACCGACCAGTGTGATATCGGTGGACTCGTCTTTCGTTACACAAGCGTTGACAATCTGTATTATGTGACCTACCGGGATAACAGTTCGGGTACGAACCCCAACACCGTTGCGATCAGGAAGCGCGTCGCTGCAACCGATACGCAACTCATCGCGCCGATCGCCCTCCCTCTTACCTTTACGCGAGGGACGTATCACACCCTCAAGGTGACGATGGTCGGCTCTGTCATCACCGCCTACTTCGATGGCGTAACTGCTGCAACTGTCACCGACGCATCACTTACCGCTGCCGGGCAAGTAGGTATCCGGCAGAATAGTGCAACGACTTCTAACTGGTATAGCTTGCGAGCACAATCTCTCGGTGACTCGGCTACCGGAAAGAATGTCTATAGCAAGCTGACGCTTTCGAGCACCGACCCGACACAAAACCCGGTGGTGTCGAGCCTGGTTACCTCTGTGCGCGGGCCCGACCTCATGACGGGTGTCATGATCGCCTCGACTGATTATGCCTACAAGAAGCAGGTATCGGGTGCGGCGGCCGATATCGCTTCACAGAGTAAGATGTACTGGCGCATCGACAAGAATAAGAAATACATCATGAAGGACCGGGCCTATAATACTGCCCCCTGGCCGCTCTACAGTGCTGACCCGCTGTTTAAAGGCTCGGATACCTCTCCCTTACTCACGCGTCAATCACCCTTATATCGCAACCTGCAATACATCTACAACTGCATTGATCTTCAGACCATCCCTGAAAGCAAGTTAGGCGATGGTACTGCACAGAGTTGGGTGCTGAAGTACCCGGTGGATAGCATTATGAGCCTCACCCTGGACGGCAACCCACAGACCTTTGGTATCCAAGGAGTCGATACGGGAAAGTCGTTCTACTATCAACCAGGCCAGCCCACGCTCTCTCAGGACAGTGCCGATATCCCGCCAACTCCTGTGCAGACTATCGTCATCACCTACGTCGCCCGCGTGCCCTACGTGGCGAAGGCCCAGAATACGGCGCAGCAAACGGCGCTCGCGGCTATTGATGGGACAAGTGGGATTGTCAGCGCCTCGGAGGATGGAGGTGGGATATCGAAGGCGGCGGGTGACACGTTGGCTCAGGCACGTATCGATGCCTACGCGATCCTGGGTGTTTCTGACTGGGAGTACGTCACCGAGCGTTCAGGGCTTGCCCCAGGTCAGCTTCAGACCATGTTTGTGCCGGAGCATGGCATTGTGGACGTAGATATGCTCATCACTGATATTATCACGACGCTCTGGCTCGATGGGAGCGGTAATCTCAACTACCGCTATGATGTCAAAGCCACATCAGGCCCAAATATTGGGACGGCCTGGCGTGTCTTCGCACTTACGCCATAAAAGGAGGAATGTTTGGCTAGTATTCTCTCGCATTATCTCGCAACCAGCCCAGAAGACGTGGCGTCACGCTTACTCTCGCTCACGCATACCTGTGGCTACGTGCGCGGATGGGTTGACCCACTTAACTCACTGCTGGTCTGGTACTTACCTACCTGCCCGGCAGATGCCGCCATAGCCAACCTTAAAGCAGCTATCCCGGCCTTTGTCACGAACCAGTTAGCAGCGACCGCAACGATAGCCGACCCTTACGAGCAGGTACAGGCCATCATCAACTTTGTCACCGGCGACGCGAGTACCTGGATTGACGCTAACACCTACACGCATTTAGCTACGTTCTTGCACGCATCAACCAGGCTACGACCCTTTATCATGCAAGAGATGATCACTCAGGGCATCATCACATAAAGGAGGACGAGTATGGCAGATTTTACGACTATCCGCGCCATGTTTAATAGCAATACCGATGCATCACCTACCTGGAATGCGCTTCCCTTCGGCGGGAGTGCTGGGGCCAATGAAATCAGGTGGGCCGCGACCGGGGCGGGCGCTGCCGGAACCGCTTCCGCTTCCTGGCCGCAGTATTCTCGCCCTGCTGCAACAGGGGCTATCCCTGAACTCTGGTACTGTACTGCTGATACGACATGCGTCAAGGTCGCTACCTACGACGGGACAAATACCAAGGCGAACGTGGCCTGTATCGACTATGACGCCGTGGGAACATTCGCCACAGCGCCCACTTTTAGCGGCTACGGTGATAATACCCACGCCGCACCATCAGCAGGGACGCAACCAGGAGCGCAAGCAGGCAGCCCGGTTGTGAACGGGCATGCGACTGATACGTCAAGTACCGCTTACTGGAAGGCGAGCCTCTACGGAGATGATCAGACGGCCAATCCAGCGGCGGGTACTGTCGGGACGCTTCCAACAGCAACCACAGGCACGGCAGGAAGTGTGTCACCGGGCGCGGCAGCCTGGCTTGCTACCTGGCAGAGTCTCCAGGGAGCTATCCAGTTCATCACGCATCGAAGGACACCGGCTGCGGTAACGGCGGGGAAGATATTCTTCACGATCATTTTGTTCGCGGGGCCTAATCTCAGTCTAGGGACAATCACGCCGGTCATAACTTTCACTTATTCGTACGTCTAGGAGGTTCCTATGGGCTTAGCTACTAGTTTATCAGCTATTGGAGACGCTATTGATCCATCTATCGCCTACTGGTCAGTTCTCCTCTCGACAGGAAAACGCTACGAGGAGCGGCAACTCGTAGCAACCCTCACCAAAGGACAAAAGGGACTGAGGAAACTCGACTGGACGCTTGATCTTGTCTCAACGGGAGATATCCATCGCATAAAGGAACTCACGCTGCATTGCCCTGATGGGCGTATAGCCGTCCTTGAAATCACACCAGATATGCCCGCCTTCCAGTTCAAGACGAAGACGCTCAATATGCTTGGTGCCAGTGACATCGGCCTTGAATGCCAGGTGATCGGGCGGGTGATTGATAAAGTGTCGGGCAGGTGTGAGTGCTTCATTTGGGATTACCGCCCAAAGACCGGGGAAAATCAGCTTGTAGCCTACAAGTCGAGTATCTATCGTTTCGGCTCCTGGCGCGACACACTGACGCCTATCGGGGCGCTTGGACTTGAAGTCCAGGGCTTTCGCTTATAACCTGAAAGGAAAGAACATACTATGGCAGTAGGTAATACTTCCCGCGATAGCGGCAACATTCCACTTTCTTGTGCAGGTGTCCCAGGCGACACGACGCCCCAACAAATCCAGGGCGGCAAAGAATACACTGATGCGAATAACAATATCACCGCGCCGGTTATGGTAGCTTTGGGGGATACCTGGAAAGCGACCTATGTCTATTCCCAATCTGCTATTGCGACCTTTGCCACGATGCAGGATTTAGTGGTGCTCAGAGGTTCAGCAACCAAGACGGTCAGGGTGACTCGTATCGAGATATCAGGAGCCGCTACAGCAGCAACGGAAATCCTGTTCTATATCAAGAAACATACCATCGCCAATACCGGCGGCACATCTACTAACCCAACGCCAACGAGATATGATAGCAATGATGGAGCCGCCACTGCAACAATCCTCCTCTATACCGTGCAGGCGACCGTCGATGCATCAGCAACCATTTTCCGCGCCCCTCGTCTGACGCTCGCAGTAGCACCGGCAGCGACCGCTAACCTGAATGACCGCTATAACCTTGATCTGGGTACAAGGCCAGCCGAGACGCTCACATTGCGCGGCGTCGCTCAGGAAATGGCAATCAACTTTAACGGCCAGGCGACGACAGCCGGTCAGGTCATGGATATCACCATTGAATGGACCGAGGAGTGATTATAAAGGGATAGTATGGCAATCACCCGCGTTCAGGGAAATAGCGTCTCAGGACATGCAACAACCGTTGCTATCACCCTCCCGTCTGGAATAACATCCGGGAACCTGGTGATTGCTTCTCTTCTAGTTGGGGCGGACCAGGGGTCTGCCGCCATCACCGCCCCTGATGCAAGTTGGCACCAGGCGGCACTGCTTTCTCTGACAGGCACCAATTCGGGCCAGGTCGCCATTTACTACCTGCTTGTTGACGGTACTCATGCTGGACAGACAAGCTGGACGTGGACAATTGCGTCTTCTCATACCCTTAATATCTATACCAGTGAATGGTCGGCGAGCGGAGGATGGCCCGCTTCCCCGCTGGATGTCACTGCCTCCTCGCCAACAGTCGATACGAGTAGCACGACTATAGCATCAGGCACCACAGCGACCACAGCTCAGGCCGAAGAGCTGTGGATCACGAGTATGTCATACCAGCAGGGGTTGCAGACGGAAAGTGGTCTCTCGGCTGGATGGACAAGGGACGCTGATATCGCTGATGGCATCAACAAAACCCTGGTTGCGACGTACCAGGTTGCCGGTACTATCAGGACAGCCGCATGCAGTTTCACTATTCCAACCACTGAGGAATACTGGTGCTGTATAGCGACCTTTAAAAGTCAACAGGCGGCAATGCCTATCCCGCGCTACGTCCCGCGCGCCCTTGGAGGGACGATTGAGCCTTCCCGGGTTTCGCAGCCGCTCGCCTACGTCCGGCGTGCCCTCGGCTCGACGCTCATCTACGAGATACGTACCTTTATCCCGCGTGCCCTGGGCGGAACGTACATCCCTGATACCTGGAAGTTTATCCCGCGCGCCCTGGGCGGCACCATCATCCAGAGCTTTGACCAGTTGCGCGATATCACTACGCGACTCAGGCTCCGCTCGGCTGACCAGTTGCGCGATATCACGACCCGCCTGATCCTCATCGGTGCTAGCATCTCGCTCAAAGACATCACCACGCGGCTCAGGTTGCGCTCTGCCGATATGCTACGTGATGTATCCACACGACTCAGGCAAATGAGCGCCAATCAACTCAAGGATGTGACGAGCAGGTTCAGACTGCGTTCTGCCGATCAACTACGTGATATCGCCTCGCGCTTGCGCTTGCGTTCTGCCGACCAACGGAAAGATGTTGCAACGAGGCTAAGGTTGATGTCGGCCAATAAACTCTCGGATATTGCTAGTCGCGTAAGACTTCGTTCTGCTGACCAGGCGCGTGACATTCCCACGAGGTTGAGACAGAGAAGCGCGGATCAACTCAAGGATGTTGCTACTCGCTTGCGCTTAGCAAAGTTCGTGGACATTGCGACCCGACTACGACTCGTCGCCAGTCAGAGCGTGAACGTGACGAGCAGGCTAAGATTGCGCTCTGCCGACCAGTTAAAAGACATCCAGGCTCGTTTGCGGCTGCATTCAGCAGATCAGTTGAAAGATATCACGACTCGACTGAGACTCCGTAGCGCCAACCAACTCTCGGATATTGCAGCGCGGCTGAGACTCCGTAGCGCCAACCAACTCAAAGACGTGATAAGTCGCTTGCGCCTGGCAAAATTCGTAGATATCGCAGCGCGGCTGCGGCTGCGCTCAGCGGATCGTTTGTTCGATGTGACGAGCAGGTTAAGGTTGAGGAGCGCCGACCAACTACCGGATATTCCATCCAGGCTACGCTTGCGTTCTGCCGACAAGCTCTCGGATGTTGCGGCAAGACTCAGGTTGCGTAGCGCCAACCAACTCAAGGATATAGCAACCCGCCTCGTCCTCGCCGCAGCGCAACAACGCCTCAAGGATATCACTTCACGCCTATTGCTCAGAAGCGCCAATCAGTTGCGTGATATCGCATCCCGGCTGAAACTCGCGAAATTCGTGGATATCACGACCCGGCTACGACTACGAAGTGCGAACCAGTTGAAAGATATCACCTCGCGCTTCAGGCTGCGCTCTGCTGATCAACTGCGTGATATCATCTCGCGCTTGCGACTACGGTCAGCAGACCAGTCCCGTGATATCACGACTCGCTTCAGACAGAGAAGCACGAACCTCTTACGTGATGTCGTCGCTCGCGTGCGACTCATGTCCGCTTCTCAGATGAAAGATATTCCTGCACGTCTGCGTCAACGTTCTGCTGATAAATCAGTTGATGTCCCTGCACGCTTCAGGCAGATGAGTGTCGCACAGCGCAAGGATATAGCGAGCCGGGTACGCATGATGTCGGCTATGCAGCTTCGGGATATCTCAGCCAGACTGAGGCAGATATCACAACCCCAACCGAAGGATATCCAGGGCCGCTTGCTCCTGGCGATCTTTGCCGTTTCTGCCAAAGATATCCACTGCCGCCTCATCCTGGTCGAGTATCACGTCTCACATATCACGGTAATCAGTGCACGAGGAACTATGGAGACGATGAGTGCACGTGGAACCATGGAGACATCAGGTGCACGAGGAGAACTGGATGACCGCGGGAGCCGTGGCACATTTACCAGTACTGGCAGCCGTGGCACACTCACGGTAGAAGAGGAGTAGAACACATGACCGATGACTATTCACCAAGATTTGTCGGTGACTTATCTCACCCTTTAGAACATACTTTCGTTGATGGCCAGGGCAAGCCGCACGATCTCACCGGGGTTGTGGCAGCCAATATGACCTTCGTGCTCGTGAACGCCGATAGCGGAGTGCGCAAGGTGGGACTCGGCTCGTGGACAATCGGCCCGCTTGACCCATCTGATCCGGCACCTAGCGGGAAGGCCGTCTATCATTGGAATGCCGCCGATGTGAACGCTGCCGGGTTATTCAAGATACAGGCCGGCGTCCCCTTTTCAGATGGTATGCTCCATTTCGAGGTAAAAGAACTCTTGTTCAAAACGCCGCTATGATGTATCCTTATGTCAAGTAGGCTCTGCGGAGAGATGTCTCTCTGGTGGGGGTGAGATGGCACAATCTGCAAACGACGGGGGTCTCCTGAAAGGACTTGTATGCACGATGAGTATTATTTTCATTTTACGTTTAGCCATTCTCCTTACGTTCATTTTCTTACTTCTTTTCGGATTTATCTGTATTTGGTGGCTAGGCCATCTCAGTAACAAAACACACCGTGAGGTTGTTGATATAGATAGGAGGTTACAGATCCTTGAACATAGATCAGATAATAATCCTCCTTAATGCCCTGGCAGCATTCATTATTGCCTTTACCGCATTCCTTACAGCTATTCAGGCATTTAAAAAAAGGAATGGGGACAGCAAAAAGACGGGAGGATTAAAAAGATGAGGGCAGCCACTCTCGTAACTTGACATAAAGTATTGACAATATGCCATCATGCTATCATAATGACGGTATAAGGGGAAAGAAGCACGAGTGAAGAAATTGACACTGAGATTACCTGACGAACTTGCAGCGGAGGTACGGGAACTTGCTCACCAGGCGAACCGTTCGCTCAATGCTGAGATACGCACGGTGCTCGAACAGCATGCATGGGACATGCGGAAAAGAAAGAAGGAACGCGTATGATTGACCCTATTTCCCTCGTTATAGGGTTTTTCTTTGTCACACTATTATTTCTCGTCTGTGTCGGGGCCTTTGTCTACGACATGAGACGAACGTTGAAGGGAATACAGAATGAACTCAAGAAGCAGAATAAGTACCTTCGCCAGGGAACTGCTACCATCATCACCGGCGATCTCGCCGAGGGTCGTGTTACTACTGACCCTCTTGCTCCTGTTATCACCCAGCCTCCTCGGCAAGCTCGAGGCCGCACGCGCGGAAGCAGTCGCGTGCAATCTCTCGGTGCCAGCGAACCCATTATCAGCGGCGGGGCTGGCCTCGACATGGAGGCTACAATCTCCATGCCACGAGTTGAGCGCTAATCAAGCTGTCTTTGTCCAGGCCGTTATTTTCAATGAGGATACCCACACCCTCTCCACCTATAACCCGCTGGTTATCGATGCGGGTACGACGCCCGCCGCAACGCCAGTTGTGCCGGTGATGCCTGCCCATACCGTGGTCGCCCTCTTTGGTGGCGGCAATGACGATGTGACCACGCTCGTCGGGCCGGGTGCCGCGAGTTGCGTCAATGGGGCTGCTAGTCAAGTCTTCGGGCAAGTGTTCTTTTGCAACGGTGTAGCTTTCTTTGCTGCTGTCAATGCCGCCCATATTTCTATCCCCCCGCTTGGCATGGGTAGTGATGGGAAGGTCTGCCCCTCAGTGCGTGACTTCAGGATTGTTGACCAGGACCAGAGCGACAATGTGCAGACGACCTACCTGGTAACAGCCAGCGGACAGACAGCACAGAACACGGCAGCGAACCGGGCCGCGCTTCCCGGTGCCACGCTTGCGAAAAACCCGTCGGATAACCGCTTACTCACCAACTTCGTGGACCCGGCCATCGGTTGCAAACCCTGGCTCATCCCTGATATTGGCGACAACGGGAACATGGTGCCGACGCAGGCGACCGACGAGCTGCAAGCGGCAGCATACCAGGGGAGCCCGGTGGCTCTCATCCCGGCGGGCGACCCGATGGTTGGGCCGAATGTGCTCACTATGATCAATGCCTACCGGGTGAATGTTGATCAGAAAAGTATCAAGCAACTCGCCCAGGCGAGCACCACGGCCTACTGCGGCAATGTGAAGACGTACGCCCCACCGTTTATAGCTGCCCACAAGGCCGCTTTCCAGGCAAGTTCTAGTCCGGCTGTAGGAGTAAATCTATACGACTTTTTGCAAGCGAGGTTAGCCGCAACGCAGGCAATACTCGGATGTAGGGCATAACGAGAAGGGAACGCTCAATGTCATCGATACCATTCTATGATCAACTTCCTGGACGAGTTAATAGAGGAGATCCAGTAGGGGATACTATGCCTCCCCAGGAGAAGAGCCCCGCACCTTCTATCGACCGCCATGTGAGCGAGCATGACCGTTGGCTCATTGCAAGCCTTCCTGAAGAGGGCCAGCGGGAGTTTAGTGAGAATGTGCATCAGTATATCGGGCAATTGGGAAAGGACTACTCCGTTTCTGCGCCAGGGGATACGCAAAGTACTATCAGAGACCTTCCAATCAGTCTTCGCGCCGATTTTTCGGAACTAGCCGAGGCCATACGCAAACTAGGAGAAATACATGAGTAAAGGTCTGGGGTGGATTCCAGATTTGCCCGACGCTCGTGACCTGCGCTATGCTATCCCTCACATAGCAGAACTACCTGAAAGCGTGGATCTGCGTGATCATTGCCCACCCGTCTACGATCAAGGTCAGTTGGGGTCATGTACCGCTTTCGCTATCACGTCAGCACTGGAGTATCAGCACATCCGGCAGGGCCTCCCTGATATGCACTTCTCTGAACTCTTCGTGTACTACCTGGAGAGACGGCTGGAGGGCACAACGGGCCGGGATAGTGGGGCCTACATCAGGGATGGGATGAAGGTGGTACATAACTTCGGTGCGCCTACTGAGAACCTGTGGCCCTATAATATCGCATACTATACCCGTCGCCCGTCGAAAGCATCTTTCAACGCGGCCAAACACACGCGCACAATCCAGTACAGCCGAGTTATCAGGCCGGGTTTCCGGGCCACGCTTGCCTCTGGAATGCCCTTCGTGTTCGGTTTCTCCGTCTATGAAAGTTTTATGAGCGAGCAAGTAGCGACCTCCGGGGTAGCGCCTATGCCTGACCTGGCGCATGAGAAGGTGATCGGTGGGCACGCGGTCATGTGCGTGGGGTACACGGCGGATACGTATCTCTGCCGCAACCAGTGGGGCGTCTCGTGGGGGCAGCAAGGCTACTTTACGCTGCCGAAGGAGTACGTGGAGGATGCGAACTTATGTGATGATTTCTGGTGTATGGAGGTCGTTGAGTGACATGGACGAAATTATCGAAGTCGGCGAGGCTTTATGGGTCGTGGTAGAGGAAGCGGGGCTTGCGTTTGACGGGCTATTTCACCTACGTGATGGTACCGGCGGGGATACGCTCATCGACATAGCAGAGATACCGAAGCTCATAGAAGCTTTGCAGAGAGTACAGGAAAAAGACCCGACGAAAAAGGAGGAGGGCGCATGAGTACAGGTGACTATGCGAAAGCGCAGTTTCTCCCCTCGCCCAACTTCTGGTCGGGCGGTGATGGCAATGATTATGTCGTCATCCACGCGACCGCTTCCGGCGGGCCGCAGACTGGCTACCAGCTCGCAACCAGTAAAGAGTTTACCGATGGTCAGTCAAAGAGCGTTCATTACATCAATGACGTGGATGGGACGGTCTATCAGATTGTGCGCGAGGTTGACAGCGCCTGGGGGAATTGCTGTACGAGCGGTGCGAGCCCTTTTCTGAATGCACCGGGGAAACCCGCCGGGTATAACTGGAACCGCTGTACTATCTCGATAGAGAACGTCAAGCATTCCAGCGACAACTCAGAGCCGCTGACTTCGGCACAATATCAATCCTTGCTTGCGCTCGTACGTGACATTTGCAGCCGGCAAAAAATACCGATGGTTACCGGGACTCCTATACAGCGGGGCATCATCTTCCATCATGACCTCGATCCCATTAGCCGGGCAAGGTGCCCAGGGACATTCCCCTATAATACATTTCTACAAGATTTAGCAGGAGGAGGAAGTACGCCAGTGCCAATCGTACTCAATTCTAAAGGCGAAGTAGCCGACTTCGTGGACGTCTCCCAGATGGAGCCCAATGAGAGCGAGTTCGCCTGTGGCTTCTTTGCCGCCGGTGAGTGCAAGTTCGCGGGCCAGCCGGGCAAAGGCCCAAGCGGGACGCCTGAGCAGTTAGATCAATGGGCCGATAGCCAGGGGGGAGCAACAACGCAGGGCGTCTCTATCGAGGACATGCATAACCTCTTCAAAGCGGCGGGTCTGCACTACTTCGACACCGATATCGCGGGCACTTCCGTGCAGAGTCACGATATCGCTACTATCAAGGCAGCTTTGCAGCATGGCTATCCAGTCGTTGCGACTGTCGCTGAGACATCCGTGTTTGACATGGATCTGGGTGGCAATCCCTATGCTCCAAACTGGACGCCGAGCGGGAACCACGTCTTTACCTACACTGGCATCGCCTCCGATGGGAACCTGCTCGTGCATGATACCGCAGCCATAACGGGCGGCATTTTTGGCAAGGTAAGCCGCCAGCCTAGGCGCTACCGGGCAAGTTCGATAGAGAACCATTGGGCGAGCATTGTGCAACTCCCCTGGCTACCACCTATCCTAAACGGCGACCCGCTATCCTGGCCGCAAGTCGGAGGAAATGTGCCAACACCAGCACCTGCACCGCAACCGGCAGCCAATACGAACCAACAGAAGCAGTTCCAAGATATCTGGAATTGCGCGGCGACGCTCCTAGGAGGAACAGCACCTTCATATACCAGCGGCATTGCCAACGAATGGAAAACGAAGTACATGCCGAAATACTTTGTCGGCCCACCGGTCACACCTGAGTTTCATACCGTGGACTGGAGCGGCAAGGATATTATCGTGCAGCTCTTCCTAAATGGGGTATGCCAGTACACCTTGAATGTGGGAGGGCGTTGGTGGCTTGGAGACCGTGAGATTACCTTCTAAGGAGGATGTATGTTTAGTCCAACGGCGCTTACTCTCATGGGCTTCGAGGTAGCAATCCTTCTCATCACGGCTGCGTGCGTCTACTTGCATCTCATCCCGAATGATCTGCTTATCCTGGCCCTTGGTGTCGTCATCCGTGGGGCGCTCGGTGTCGTGCCGACGACTGCCGCTATCAATCAGAACACGGCGGCAACCAGGGAGAATACGGCGGTAACACTGGCTACCGCGCCTCCTGTAGAAGTTCCACCGGCCAAATGAGTAAGTGGGTGTTTCTCGTCTGCATCGCCTTCCTCATGATACGCTGCGCGGCAGTGACGAGCACACCGACGGCCCGTCATGCAATGCCCTCGCCCATTCCTCGCTGCCATGTACGTGGGGTTTTGCCTGATCCTCTCTGCACTCCGGGAGCGATCCTACCAGTCACTAGAGAGCAGGTATGCAAGGCGGGTTATGCGAAGAGTGTGCGCAATGTACCAGAGAGTGAGAAGCTAGCGGTGTATAAGGAGTACGGTATTCTCCATCATGCACCGGGAGCCTACGAGGTGGATCATCTCGTGAGTCTGGAGCTAGGCGGGAGCAATGACATAAGCAATCTCTGGCCGGAAGCAGCAAAACCGAAGCCCGGCTATCATGAGAAAGACGCCGTTGAAAATAGCTTGCATCAGCAGGTGTGTAGCAAGGTGATCACGCTCGCACAAGCACAAAGGGAGATTGCGACGAACTGGCTAGCGGTCTACAAGGTAGGGGCATAATATGCTATACTGTTATCGCAAGTCGGTGCTCTTTTCTTACAAAAAGTGATTTGCGAGAAATAGCACTCATACAGACATCATAAATGAGCCTGAGGAGGGCATTTATGAGTCGGTTGCATTGACTTCGACCCGTTTGAGGGTACTGAAAGTGAAAGTACCACGCTGGAGAGCCTGCACAATCTGGAGGTTGCATTGACTTCGACCCGTTTGAGGGTACTGAAAGTCGTGTGCTATACTTCCTCTATCAAGGCGAGACTTCCTTATTCCATGCTAACCACTACCGCCGCAAGTCCAGGCCCACCCTGGCAATTACACCGTATAGCACTTCGGCCTTGACGTGAAAACACACCTCCCGAATATGGGAGGTGTGTTTTGTGTTAGGATATACAAAATGCCGCTCCCGTGTGAGAGGAGCGGCATCGAACTGTGCGAGCTGGTTACTTTGTGAGCATCTGTCCAACCACGCACGCTTCAAGTTGGAGTAGGTAGGATTGCCTGAGTGCAATCCGATCATTGAAATCTTCAGTATAGGTATCAATTCTTTGTAGAGCGGTCATCAATCGCTCTGCAAGGATATCCTCTCCTGGCTCTGCCTGATGATGCCAGAACCACTTCCACTTCGACCAATTCCCTGCCTGATGCTTGAGGAGCACTCCAATCTCAGACGGATACTTGCACTCAAGGCTGGCTTTGTAAAGGCCGTGCAAGTATTGCTCCAACCCTGCACGGTTCCCCCATGCTTTTATTATAAGTTGGGGAAGCAGGGAGAGCATCTCGCTCTCTCCCTGCTGGATTTGCGACCAGAGAATACTTCTCATTACCATCTCCCCATAGGCACGCCATGCTCACATCCATTGCCATGCCCACATTCGGGACAGAAGAGGTCATACTCAATCTCTGCGGCCATCGTGGCCCGCTCATCATTGAGATTATAGAGCCGCTGGCCTTGCTCCTGCTCGAACTTTGCTGAAAGCCTATCATACTCTTTGTGCTGCTCTTCAAACGGGCAAACCTGCCCAGGCTCGACATGGACACATGTCCGTTGTGCTGTTGCCATGATCGTTCTTTTCCTTTCGCACCCTCCCCGCGTGCAGAGAGGGATGGGGGGACTACTTATTTTCTACTGGAAGAACATCCGATGTACCCCAACCAAAGTCGTGGGCGACTTCCCGCATCAACTGCTGATTTTCTACGGGAATATCATGATAGACAATGATACTGCCATCATGCCGTGTTGGACGGCAGTATGCGAGATTGGCAGCAGTACGACGCCGCATGAGTTCTTCAAAAAACCCGTTGTGTCCAGCTTGCGCTGGATAGACGCAAAACTCCATTTTGTCTTCATCCTTCCCTCCCGATACGGGAGGCGAGACTGCCGTACTCGCGCGCATCGGCGCAAGCGGCTTACTTATACAAATCCTGTCACCGGGGCGACAATAGCCGGAGGATCGTCGAAGAAGATGCGGGCGGGTATGAAGTCGCAATGCGCATTGAATGCGGCCTTCTCATCATCCTTCATATCACCGACATACAACGTCTTAGCAGGCTCAGCCCCGAAGTCACTCATGGCTTCAATAAGCATCCCTGGCGCTGGCTTGCGTCTATGATCTTCCATCCGGTACTGTGGAAGTTTTGCGTTGGGATGGGTATAACAGACATACAACCCACTTGCTGGTATCCCGACTTCTCGGCACATCTTTTGCAGTTCAGCTAGGATGTCCTCTTGCTTCATGAAGCCATAGGCCACGCCACCCTGATTGGTGATGACGACTACACGCTTCCCCTGTCCGATGAGGTCGCGTATCTTCTCAACACGACCGGGCAGCCACTTCCAATCGGCGGCATCCTTGCGGAAGGTAGCACCGGACTTGGTTGTAACCATGCTCCCATCGACATCCAGACCGATCAGTTTATACTTTTCAAGATTCATCACTTTCCTCCTCATCTGGTGCATGCTTCTGCATATAATGCAAACTACAGAACCAGGCCGGTGGCTTGCATAGCTGACAAAACACGGCGGCCTTATCACTACAAAGACTACAGGTTTGATGCTCGTTCACCCAGGTTTCACACGCCCTGGCGATTTCTTGATTGATAGAGCGGCCATGCTCAGTTGCTAGCCGCTCTATGTCTGCCTGAAGGGTATCAGGCAGACGCAGAGGGAACCTACTCATTTAGAAACCTTCTTCTTGGGATTTCTTCAGGCTATCCTCGGATTGATTAATGAGGTCGCGCACAATCGTGTAGCGACCCTTCATCGTATACGTGCGTAGGCGAGAGGTGCCAATCTCATACTCCTGAACTTCTTGAGACTCATCTAAACGAATGATGAACTTCTCAGGCCCTTCATATCCCTTGTAATCAATGAGGATGTCAGTCCCTTCGGGAAGCTCGAAGACGGTCTTCACAACGGTTGCATGCTTGTCGTTTTTCAGCCATTCTTGAGAGACAATCGCTGGCTTGTTCTGATAGAGGAATTGTCCATCACGTTCGCCGCCTACAAATTTCGCTTGACAGGACTGCCATGAGGTTGTGTGGCTCTCTTTGCCGGTTTCAATGAGGAACTTCATTTCTTTGATGTCCTTTCCTGCTGACTCAGGTCTTTCATCTCTCAGATCATTTATCTGATATCACTATAGTACCATGATATCGTGGTGATGTCAAGGGATTTTGGAGACCAATTTGGAAGTGCGCAGCAACTCGATTAGGATCGCTCGTCTCTCTTATCTATGGATTTGCGTTTTTCCTGCCCTATCTTCCCTACTTCTCTGCGCATGATCTCAGTGATTTCTTGACGGTGTTCCATGACATAGGTATAGATGAGATAGGCATCTTCAGCTGGTATCTCTACCTCAGACCCATCTACATCTCGCAAAACGACACGAGAATGACGCAGAAAAATACTACCAATCAGCATCTTATTCACCTTTGAGTATTTGCGAACGGGTCGTGCTCGCATAACTTTTCTTGCACTGTGCATATTCCATAATTTCAGAGAGCGCTGCCTGGGGGTTTGCTTCGAGGAGTTTGCGGATAAGTTCTTTCTTGTTTCCCTCGTTCGCTTCACTCTCGACAATACGCAGGGGTTCGGTGGGTTCAGTTCGCAGGGGTTCGCTTCGTTTGCTATGCATGGGGAGAAGCGAACCCTGCGCGGTAATCTCAGTCACTGTTGTTTTGACTTCAGTGACCGTTGCAGTAATCTGTCCGATGTTCGCTGCCAGGAGTGCCACCTGTTCGGTCAGTTGTTTGATCGCATCATCCGGGGGGTTCGCTTCGGTTCGCTTCAAATCCGAGAAGCGAATATGTTTGGCACGGCAGAGATAGATATAGCCAACCGAAACGACGCACCTGAGACCGAACAGAACCAGCATAAAGGGGGTATCATTCTGTTGTTGCTCCCATCCAGCGAGCTGCATAAAGAGCATGATTCCTCCGGCAAGCGCAAGAAGTCCTGAGAGGACAAAGTATAACCCGGCCTTCACCTCGTCCTTTTCCTTCAGCGAAGTCAGCCCATACACAAGTACGACACCACCCGATGACTCGATGGCTGTCGCCTGGGTGAGCGCCCAAAGGTCGGCGGCGAGCTGGTTATTGCCGCTGAGATGGCCGTGCGAAAGAATGTCGGCAGCAGAATACACAATGCCGAGCGCGAGCAAGGGTTCGCTCGTTTTTGCTACGAAACGGAAGATGAACTCAATGAGTGAGTCATACCAGGTGAGGGAAGCGAAACTCTTCAGGCGTGCCCACCTCTCTGTCATTTGTGCTTGTGCTGTCTGCTGCATATACGTACCTCACGTGTCTCCCCTTCCCCGACGATACGAAGAAGGGCATTCTATGATTTAGCCGATCAGCCATCAATCAATCAGGATTTTACAGGTGAAAATCGGTCAAATTATTGACCTCAATCAATGATATCGATAGGTTTTCTATCATACTACACGCCCATGATTGGCCGATCTATCAAATATCTATCGATCTGTCACGCACTTTTCTTCTTTGCTTCGCTCGTCCACTTCTGAACATAGTAGTAAGACACTCCGGTTTTCACTTCGATGTCTCTGAGCGACATACCCGTTTGCCAGAGTTCGATAACCGTCTCTTTATCGGCTGGTTTCACTTCATCGATGACAACCGAGTTCGGTGCCGGAAGTTTGGCCTGTTCATGGAGTGCCGAGAGGTGAGTAAACGAACCATTCGGCGCGAGGTACACCACGACCTCACCAACGGCGATCACCCGGCGACGGTTATTCCAGTTGCAAATCTTGCTCCAGGTGAACGAAACTATGAGGACGGCAGCGCATATCAAACCGATGATAACAACGCCGGTGGTGACTCTGCCGATGATAAAGAAGTATGGCCAGAGAGAAGCGAACAGAAACAAGCCGAGAGATGCCGCAAGTGTGACCACAAAGGCCAGGCCGAGAATAAAAATACGTTGCATAGGTTCGCCTCGGTTCGCTAGAGAACGTTTATAGGTTCGGTGATAGGTTCGGTGAATGGTTCACCAGGGGTTCGCTTGAAATGACCAGCAAACCATCCGGCAACCCACCCGTCCATCCAGGCTTCCTCTGGATTGTCATACACCCCCCGGATATCCCTACGGGCTTCTTGTCCTTCCGCAACGACATCAGCAAGGAGCGCATCAGAGAAACAATCCACTTCTTCACTCATCTGCTTGCCTCTCTACAATGCTCATTCTTTGCTTCTCCACGATAGTCACCCGCATAGCGATAAGCATTCCGGTCACATGGCGCGATACTCGGATAAGCACCATCGCACTTCCTTGCTCCTCGTCCTGAGAGGTAACATCCACCTCGATGTAGAAGCGATTACTTGTGTAGTGATACTGGTAGAGTCTCGCCTCATCTACGTCCACATAGGGCATATCAGCTAGAACACGCTCTTTAGCAAGTTCTAGCGCCTGTTGTTCCGCTTCACTCATCTGATTGCTCCTCTCTCATCATGGCTGCCGGTAGCGGTCGGCCATCGGGCACACATCCAACGCCTCGTACTCATCGCGAGAGATACCGAGCACCTGGCATATCGCGATGAGATTTCGTTCGGCGATGATTTCTTTTCTATTCGCCTTATACAAGGTCGGTGTACTAATCCCGGCGCGAGCTGCTACTTCTGTTGAAGTCAACCTCTTACTTATCCATAGGTCACGTAACGTGGTCATGAAGTCCTCCCTTATGAAAGTTTAACAAAGTTTTGTAAAAAAAGCAAGAGCATGCTATACTCTGTCTATCAACTCGAAATAAGGAGTCCTCATGAAACACGTCGTACAGATGGCCGTGGCTATTCTCTGTATCCTGGTTCTCGCGGGCCTGGCAGTCCTCGTCATCTATGCCTGGTGGCCGCTACCATGAATATTTACCTCTTCTCCCCGAAACGTTTGCGCGATCTATTCATCAATGTATCCCCCAGGTGAGAATAGCCGCGCTAGCAAGAGCTATAGCAAGCATTGCTATGCGCGTGTACCAATCCCAGGATAGGAAGGTTTGCCACCAGCGAGCAAATACCCCCTGCTTGATACCAAGGGCGATAGTGGACCCTAAAATGAGAATAGTTATCAAGAGCATGACGATTGCTTGTGTGTTCATTGCTTACCTCGTTGCTCCATAAGATGTGTCAGACGTTCAATTGACCGCTCTACCATTCCCTTTTCTCTTCTATACTCTGCCTCATTCAGCACTTTGCTAATGGGAAGTACCGCTTCAAGGAGCGTCTCATCTGATGTGCTTGTCACTTCAAGAATGCGCCCAACTAGCTCACTCATTGTCACCTTGTGGTTTTCACAAATCAGTTCGAGGCATGCCCACGTTCGTGTTGAGCCTGGTACCCATAAGAATTTTCTAAAGTTCATTGTTCCTTGCCTTGTCTCTTCCCGCGACGTATCTCCCACCCGTCTTTCGCCCGCTTTCAGTGCGGCGGCGGGCGATATCTTCCAACCTGGTTTTATCTGTCCACTCCTTCTTGTCGCCATCATACATATAATCCAGGTTGTGCATGTAGCTCTCGATGCCGTGCGCGATGTACTGACGCAACTGCTCATTATCCTCGTTCTCAAGCGCATAGTTGTAGGCAGCGGATAGGATGAGAAATAGTTCGATATTCATTCTGTTTGCTCTCCCCGGAGTCGCTGTAAACGCTGCCACGTTGTCTCTTTCACTTCCGGCGTCTCCAATGGAAGTACACCAGGCCAATCAGGAGCAAGCGCACGGAAGCGATCTGTGAGAGCAAAGAAGACTTGAAATAGCTCCTCATCGTCAAGTTCATAGTCGAGATGAGCAACGGTGATCTGTGTTGACAACATTTCATAGGCTTCTAAGCAATCCTGAAGAAGTTGCTTGAATGCGTCTATATTCTCACTCATCTCCTTTTACCTCATCTACCGTGATCTGTGGAGCATCCCTGATCTCGTACCCAATGCCATCGGGGATAAGATCAACTGAGAGCGTCACCTTGTAGGACTTGCCGGGATTACTCTCTCGTAACAGCTTCACATAGTCGGCATACCCTCGCAAGAACTCCTCGGTCATCTGGAAACTAAATTGATTGGCCATCCTCTTCTCCTCTTGACATAACTCTACAATTATCCATTAAAAAGAATAATCGTCAATTACGGGCTTTCCCGAAAATACGGGTGATCTTGCCACGTCTTTTCCTTTTTCGGGAGAGTGCCCTGATAAAGTCTATGCCCGCATGGGTAGCCATACACGCATCGTCCGACTTGTCTCTTTTCCTTTATGGAATGTTCACAGTGAGGACAAATGTCATTCGCTATATTGGTGAGGTAGCGATTGAGTGCTTCCCCGGCTTCCCGTTCCTTCTCTGCTACCTCTTGAGGTGAGAGGAATGAAGCAGAAGCACAGCGCTCTGGGCAACCGACATCCTTAAAGCAGGGATATTGTTCTAATCCCTGACGGTGAGGGTCTTTCACATCAGCATAGCGCACGCCAGCAGCGCAAGTATCTTGCATTAATCCTCTATAGTGACGACACCAATTCGCATAGCTATGTGTGACACTCATCTCTACCTCACCTTTCTTTGTCGCTTCTCTTAAGACACCACTCAAGCAAAGCCGGAAGAGTTTCCTCAGCTAAGGCAAATTCTTCCCGTCCATTTTTGACGAGGAGGAAGATAGGCTTCCCTACAATCTTTGCTATCCAGGTCGTTTCATTGAGTACTTGGAATGTCGCTTCCTCAAGTTGCCATTGATGTCGTATAGCGAAGTCACGGCGTACTTCTTCAAAGGTTATCACTTGCTCACCTTTCTTTGTCGCTGCACTCCGTTCCGCGGCGGGGGATTTTATCCTCTCAGTCTCCTTTTCCAATATTCAGAGACGAATAAGCCAGTAACACTCAGTCCAGCATAGTCTTGCTCCTCTACACGTGAATATCCCATATCGTCTGCCCGCCAGATATCAACTCAGCCTCAAACGCTAGCCTGAAATCATGTACCCCACCTGGCACTTCATACACCAGGCTTCCCTTGAGCGGGGAGTCGGGCTCTACCTTGCCGTCGAGTGTTGCCCCGGCCTCGTCATCATAGCTATTGGTGTACTTCTGGCCTGATGCATCGGTTAAGGTAAAATTGGCTATACTTGAGATGTTCTGTTCGCTCGTGGAGATATTCTTGACGCTCACCTGAAATATCAAGAAGACGTTCCCCGCGTGTTGGGGCTGACTATACTGTCCATGCGGGGATGTCTTCGCGCTCGTGATAGTGATCTGCCAGGTGCTGCCGACATTGACGATTTGTCCTATCCTGAAGTGTTGAGCAGGTGCCGAAGTTGGTGTATTCTTGGTGTCCGTTGCTTGCGGTGTGGTGGCGGTGCCCTGGTTAGATGAGGTGCTACCACAACTGACAAGGATGCACAGGCAACTAATGAGAATGAGTATCGTTTTCATGAGATTACTCCTTCCTGTTTAATCAGTTCTATCTCCTCTTCAGAGAAAAAGGAGGCTCGTATCATCCCGTCCCAAGTGGTGGCAAGTTTATAGGCCCGTCTCTCTTTACCGCGTAGACGCCTACCCTCAACATTGACAACTTTGACCTCTTGCCCGTGAAATATTCCTGCAACCTTGACGCGTACCATATCACCTTTCTGGATCATCATTACTCCTCTCTTCCCGATCTAGCTTGCTCTATGATTGCACGTGCTTTCATTGACGGGCAGTTCTCTGTATGGGTAAAATGGCCCTTATAGTCATCTTGCCCATCGCACTGGAAGATGCAATATATATCAAGATCATCATAATAGGTACAATCAGAGTCGGCTACTGCTCGCACAACTTCCCATAATCGCTCAATTGTCATAGGTATCGTATCCCCTGTTGTCATCTGTACTTTCTCCCTCTTGATAGCGCTTGCACGCGTCCCATTTCGCTCGATGGTCGGAGCCTGCGCCATGTGTGATCTTCCGAAGCTCGCACTTGATATATACTTTATTATGATATTCAAGTCTTAACAAGTGGACACATGTTCTACAACACGTGCCCTCTGGCCCTTTGCCGTATGCATCAATGCAGGGATTGACAGAGTGCTCTGGTGCTGGCGCTGGTTCCTCGACAGGCGGGAGGGATGCGCCCCATAGGGTTATGTCGCTCATGACTTACCTTCCTTCATTTCGTGAATCTGCATTCTCGTTTTTACCGATTCGCCAAGAGTGGTATACATCCACCCATAGAAGCTATCATGCCACGAACACAGTTGATATGTGCGTACTATTGACTCACCACGATCACTCGAGAGAATATCACGCGAGGCTGTAGCAATCTGCTCGCAGAACTGACATGATGCAAAGAGACTATCCATCTCATCTCTCCTCAAAGCGTGTCACCCACGGCACAAAGCGCAGCGGCACCGGCCCAACCGGCCCTTTGCGCTGCTTGGCTATCTTACATTCTACCGGGTAGGTATGCCCCTCCTGGCCCTCTGATCGTGGTATGAGGCGTATCGTCTGCGCCGCGGAAGTCAACCACATGAGCCCTACCACATCGCTATCCTCCTCGATACTGCCACTTTCCTTCAAGTGATGCAGTTGTGGCTCTATCCCCTCAGCAGCCCGTGAGAGTTGCGCCAGCGCCAGCACTGGGACATTTAAATCACGTGCCAGCGCCTTCAAGTCCTTGGTAATCGAACTAATCTCCTGCACGCGGTTCTCATACCCGCCATTCCTAGAGCCATGCGTCGTTTTCGTTAATTGGAGATAGTCCACAATAATAAGATCAAGTCCTACTTGGGCTCGTACTTTCTGGGCACGGGTACGCATATCAAGAGGAGTAAGGCTTGACGAGTCATCAGCAATAAGTGTGCCCGTTGTGCCTACTAATTTGCCTAGACACTCGACAATAAGCGGCCATTCCCCATCGTAGCAGGTCGTTCCCATCTGGATAGTCTCGTGATAGATATTGCCGATACGCATACGTGCCTGGTCAATCCCTGTGGCTTCCGCGAGCAGGCGCTGCCATAATTGCTCTTTACTCATCTCAAGTGAGAAGAAAAGCGCATTATAGCCTGCCTGGATCACGTTCTTAGCGATGTTCAGGGCGAGGCTAGATTTGCCTACCGATGGCCGAGCAGCATACACCACAAGATCACCACGCTGCAGGCCACCGGTCATTGTGTCCATCTTTGAAAAGCCAGTTGGAATGCCGGTAATGGTTATCCCCTCTTCTCTTCTGTCGCAAAGATCAGACAATGTTTCCATGTACTCAGATAGCCCTTCGCGGTGCGAGGTAAGACGGTCCACCTTGCGCCGCTGAGCGATGTCATAGAGGAGCGTCTGTGATTTCTCTATAGCCTCTTCAGTTGCCACCTCATTATCGGAGGCAAGTCTTGCTATCTTGCCTGCTGCCTCAATGAGATGACGTAGGATTGACGTTCGTTCCACGATGCGCCCATAGTACTCGACATTGCCGGAGGTCGGTACCTCGTTGATGAGCGAAGTGATGTAGCTGGCACCGCCGATATATTCCAATTTATTGGAGCGTTCCAACTCGTCGCAGATCGTGATGAAGTCGGCAGGCTCGCCACGCTCATAGCACCTCTCAACCACCTCGAAGATGATGCGGTGACTATCCCGGTAGAAGTCATCGGGGCGGAGGAAGTCGGCTACCTGCACGATAGCTTCCGGGTCGATGATGATACTGCCAAGGACGCCACACTCAGCCTCGATGTTCTGAGGGAGAAGCTTATCCATAATAATCAACTCCTATAGCTTCCAGGGCTGCAAGGCAGATACGTTCAGGTGTTAGGTGATCACCGTCTTTATCGCAGTAGAAGAGATCATAGAACATGTTAGAGCCGATGATCTTCTCTAATACATCAATAAAGCGTGAATACTCTGCATAACCGGGGCGCGCGTGATCAGGATACGGATTGTTTATCCTGCGTACTACCTGCCATGCATCGCTCATACTTTCAAGTGGATTGAAGAGAAGTGCATCTTCATCTTCATGATAGAAGACACACACCCCCTCAAGTTGATTATTCCAGAATGCATAAGGATAGGTCATAGAGTCATTATGTTCTAATGCCCAACGAGCGGTATGCATGATATCCCAGACGGAAAAATACGTCCAGCCCATCACATCTTGCACAATACATTCCGTCTTCTGGCGTTTCGTCATTATTTCCCACTTCGTCAGCTTATCCATACGTCACCGTTACCCCCTTGGGTGGGTATATCTGCCTCACCGGCGTCCATCCCACGATTTTCGGCTCCTCAACCGGCACAATGACCTGCCCCGGCCATTTCAAGCGATCTTTGAGGACTTCACGGGCGTTTTGCGACTCTTTGAGGAGTGCGCACCCTCCTAACTTGTGTTTATTGGCAGGAACTTTAAAGGGGAATATTTCAGCGAGCACGAAGGTATCTATCACCTCGAGTTCGGCATCACTGAACTTATCAACGAGGGAAGCAATAGCGTTTGACTCGCCAATACATTCCCCTTTAGTCGGGAGCAATTCACCTCCTCGCCGCTGGTTGAAGTATGCCTGCCACTTGCGCCGCCTGGCCTGGATTTCAGGCGGGCATTCTTTGATCTTACGCCGGATTTTAAGTTCGTCCTGTTCATGCGTCTTAGTAGGTGGGGCTGGTTTCGTAGTCTGTATGTGTACAACTTGTGTAGGCGTTTCCTGTAACGGCGTGGTATCATTAGCGGCAGAAGGAGCAGGCTTTTCGCTGTCACCTGCCGACTTCACAGGCTCCTCTTCATGTCCAGGTGGTATGCAGGACGTGTATAGAGGAGCTTGCCCGTTTTGGACTTCTTGTAGGGTATCCTCAAACTGAGAGAGAGAAGAAAGAAAAGAAGCACCCCCGTCGCTTTCTGCGTGAGCAGAAACAACAAGAGATATATTACTATCTATACTATCTATATATATAGGGGGCTTCTCATCGTGCTTCTGGCCTTGCGTGACACCCCTTTTAGTGCTTACTGATTGAGCACTAGTGCTTACTGAATAATCACCGGTGCTTAGTAGGTAAGCAGTGGCGTTTACTGAGTAAGCACCTTCCCCTGTTGACTCTGGCTTAGAGGTGCTTACTGAGTAAGCACCTTGTTCCTGGTGATTGAGTTGCCAGAGGAGGTCAGTCGGTTCCACTAGAAAGCCGATGCCCTTTTTGATCTTTTTGTCGTCATCGACTGGCTTATAGGTTTTAATCAGTTTCAGGCGTTCCAGTTTCGGTATCATCCCTTCATGTTGGGGGGAATGGCAAAGAGAACCAATGGAAATACCTGACTCTTTGGCAATAGTGCGATAGGAGAATGCTTGCGGCCCTGGCTTCCAGCAGAGACGGATGATCGTCGCACAGAGCCAGCGTTCAAGTGGAAGAAGGTCGGGAAATGTCCATAAGGAATAGGGGAGTTGGGCGAATGGCCCCTGTGCTTGTGTCATATCGCCACCTCCCGCCTGGCCATCACGGCATCATAGAGGAAGCCACCAACCCAAAGAGTATAGGCCGGGGGAATGGCCTGTGCTATTTCTCTATCTTTGCTCCCTGTGGTTTTCATCCAGCTGATGCCCATTGCCCGTTGTGCCTTGTCCTTTTGTCCAAAGTTTCCTACTGGACACCAGAACTCGCCGGGCTGCGCGATCTTCCCAGACCTGGCAGCCTTTACACGATGCTTGATATGGGAATGCGCAAAGAGGAACACATTACTCTCAAAGAGCCGATGCCGGTAGACGTGCAGGTCGAACATCAGTCCACATAGCATAATAGGATTGATCATGCTTGCCCTGGCACCTTCAACATTTTCGATCACATACGGTCTTTTCGTCTCAAGAAAGCGTTCTCGCATGACGCCGATATAATTGGGGTATGTATCTTTGATCTGCTTATTCCAGTTGAGCATCTGAGAAAAGCCCTGACAGAGTGGGCTGGCATGATAGGCGTCATATCCTTCAAGTGGGAACGTCAATGCATCGCCCTGGATAAATTTATTGCCGCAGTAGCGCGGTTGTGGCTTGATATCTACGCCTACCACGTAGAAACCAGCATCCATATACCCGCGAGCTGCCCCACCAGCTCCACAGAAGAGGTCGAGCAAACGAGGCTTCATCATAACACGCCCTCGCTTCCCGGCATATTCCGCCGCTCGCTCTTCTCGCGTAACTGCTTCTCACGCACTGCGGCTCGCCACAAACACAACTCTAATGTCGCGGCAGCCATCGTCCTCTCCTCGCCATCCTCACCTATCCAGGTGAGCACCCACCAGAAGCGTGAAGAGACGGAGGGACGGGAGATGACCGAGAGGGAAACGGGCTGCGGAACATCATAGCTATCTCGTGCTAAATCTCTCAGGAAATACTCAAGGTCTATCTCGGCCCAGGGGATAGCTCGCCTGGCCTGGTACACTTCGGACTCGAATAAACTACTCATGACTACCCCCTTCTAACCACCTGACCCGTTTGCCTTGACTTGCTGCATAATAGGCTTCATTGGCAGTAGACTCGCCCACATAACCGCCTACATTGAGGATAAGGACTTCATCGGCAAGATCAATTTTACGCAGGTGCAGCTCGTCTAGACGCTGCTTATCCTCAACGGTAAGTTCATCGGCAAGGAGCAAGTCTGTATCACTCTTGAAGTCGCAACCAATCGAGAGAACAATTTTCCCCGCGAGTGTCTCTCTCAAATTGGCTTCGTGAAAAGCCTGACTAAAACGCGTGCTTCCGCAGAGACATACAATGATCGGACGTTCTAACTGCTGCCCTCCCTCATGAAGACAGCACATTATGCGGTACGTACCCATAGGTGTGTGACCCTTCTGTTCTGTTGCTGTGGTGACAATATTATGTAAACTGGACGTGACTCTCTAAGCATAACCCATTTCTGCATAGATTTCTATCCTTGCTTTTTCGCCCGTTTTCGGCTATACTTGCTATAGCTTCAAGAGCGAAACATCTTACCTCCATAAGTGGGGACTTATGGAAAATGGTACTCATCTTTTAAAAAGTAGCAGCTATCTTAGCGGAGGGCTGCTATTCATTTTGTTCCCCAATCAATATCCTCAACCTCTACTTGTAACCCCCTCGCTTTCAGCGCATTGACGATCTTGCGCTTTGACTTCCAGGACAGTTGATGCCCTCCTGTCTCTGCTGCATTGATCGTACTGAGATGAAGTCCTGCTGCCTCGGCTAACTCCTGCTGGCTATTAAAGCCAGCATCAACACGATACATGAGCAATCTCTTTTGTGCCATATCAATCATGACCGCCTCCTATCTCTTGTTCACATGAACAAGGATAGTATACCACAAAAGCAAAAGAAAAGCAATATCTTCAAAACATTCCGATATCATCACTTTTTCCTATATTCTTGACAATTTTCCGTTCTCTATGCTACATTTATGGCGTGTAAACAAAGGAGGGCTTATCCCGTGTGGTGACGTGTCGTCGTGTGTGACCGCGACAGACTTTTCTTCGGGCTGACGCTCTTTTTTTGTGGGCACAAGGGAATGGTCGTCTGTTTCCTCATAAAACAGACGACCGGCCTCTTTTCCGAACGTGTACCTTTGCGCTGCCGGGGGATAGGCAACATGAGATATTTTACGTGCATCCTCCTCCCTCTGTCAATGGGGAAAGATTACAATTCTCTCATCTTTCTCGATTATGGGGAAAGATGAGAGAACGCTGTGGTGAATGTGAGAAACTGCATACTATGGATAGCGGGCCAGCTCGCGCATGGGCAAGAGGTAGGTGCTGGCCCACTTGCGCTCACCGTAGCGGATGATGCGCCCGCGTATCTCGCACTCAAGGA
>WNGK01001004.1_pt1 | contig 56540 bp, 49 predicted proteins | sample 5400601 | NCBI WGS metagenome assembly WNGK01 (sample SAMN13153376, study PRJNA577476) | soil metagenome | isolation source: 60 cm soil or saprolite under Garry oak tree replicate 1 | place: USA:California | collected 2016-06-15 | reverse complement strand
GGGTTGAGATAGTGACGATACAGCGGAGAAGTCGGTGATGTTACCTGTTGCAGGTAGCTGGCCAGGTTGGATTGGTTACGCAGATTCAAGCCGATGGCAAGTGAAATAGATTGATTCGCCGATGTAGCTGATACAATTTGACTTTTGCTGGTATACAACGAGGCTGCGTTTGCTAAGGCAATGCGCCTGGCAGGGGGTGTAGCATGGGTAAAGGGAGAGAGGTAAAGTACTAATAATGCTACAATGAGTATGATACTGACGATGGGTACAACTACAATTGGATATACTGTCCGCGATTTCATACAATGCCTCTTTCAACAGGAATTCCTAATAGAATCTCTACAAGATGTCCTAACTTACTTGAACGTCAGCATCAGAGGTTTCGGTGGTTTTGAGCGGGGGGAAATGAGAAAGAGTACTTTTGGTTGGGTGAATTATTAGAGCATGATTATGTCATCAAATTATGCACGACATCGAGTAAATCACGGACGTGAAAGGGTTTGAGAACAACGCCTTTGATATATGCTGTGGGGATATCCGGTGTATCATGGGCTGCTGTAATCACGACAATAGGAGGTATGGGACGAGTCTGTTCCCATTGCGCGACAAGCCGTTCCAGGAAGGTATTCCCATCCATGCCGGGCATGGCAAGATCGAGGAGAATCACCGCGGGAAAGCGGCCCTCGCGGGCTGCATTATCGATCCAGGCCAAAGCCTCCAGCCCATTAGTTGCTTGTGCCGACTCGTAGCCATCCAGTTCCAATGCCCAGGAAACCATGTCGCGGATGGCGGGATTGTCATCTATCACCAGTACAATGGGAAGACGGCGCGTTGATTGATGTCGAGGTGGATTCACTTCTCTACCCTCCGAAATTCCCTCAGCTAAAATATAACACACCCCAAACGTTTTCTATTGGTAAACGAAAGTCGATAGAAAATTGGTTGATTTCTTCTATTGATGCATAGATCGCAAAAAACTGCTGATGGTAGCAAGAAATAGGTCTGGTTGTTCCAGGTTTGAAAGATGGCCTGCTTGTGGAATAACAACGAGCTGCGCGCCCGGAATGAGCGCGGCGTACTCCTGGGCTACGGCAGGAGGAGTGAGCGCGTCCTGCTCGCCGACGATCACAAGCGTCGGGAAGATGATGCCTGGGAGCAACTCGGTTGCATCCTCGCGAATAGCCATACCGCGTGAGGCAGCGGCAATACCGCGGGGGGTTGCCGCATCGATCATCTGGCGGATACGTATCTCTACTTCCGGGTGATGCTGTCGAGTAGCATCTGAGATTAAACGAGGCACCTGGAGATCGGCGATGGCTCCCGTTCCCTGCGTCTCTGCCAGGCGCGCCACATGCTCGCGATTGGCCTGCGCTTCGGGCGTATCGGCTCCTGGTCGTGTATCCGCCAGGATGAGTCCGGCGATACGCTGTGGGTACTGGCGCAGGAAGGCGAATGCCGCATACCCTCCCATTGAGAGGCCGCACAGGATGGCTTTTTCGATGCCAAGTTGATCCATCAACGCGGCGACATCATCGGCGAATAAAGTCATGGGCGATACGTCGTTCGGGATATCGCTTTCGCCAAATCCCCGCCAGTCGAGCGAGACGAGACGGTATGCCTGCTCCTGGAGGAGCGCGATCATTTCGCCTTCCCACATACTGCGGTTCAGTGGAAACGCGTGCAGAAAAATCACGGGTAATCCGATGCCGTGATCGCTATAGGCGATATTCGTATTATTGATGAATGTTTTCATTCACGTACTATACTCCATCGGCCAAATTGGAATCATCACTGCAACGAGACGATTACCTCTCCCCCGGAGAGGGTGGTCTCTACACTGTGTGTCAGCAGTGATGGAAGGAGGTGCTCGTGTGCATGATAGGAACTGCGTACGAATGGACCCGATTCGACGTGCCGGAAGCCCATCTTCTTACCCTCGGCTTTGAGTGCGGCGAATTCTTCCAATGGGACATAACGCTGAATGGGAAGATGCTGGAACGATGGGCGAAGGTATTGCCCAATAGTGAGTATATCGACATCGTGCGCGCGCATATCATGCATGACTTCGATAATCTCATCCCAGGTCTCGCCCAGTCCCAGCATGAAGCCGGACTTGGTTGGCGCGGCGGGATTCATTTCTTTGGCCCACTTGAGCACCTGGAGCGAACGCTTGTAGATGGCCTGCGGGCGCACGCGCTTGTACAACCTGGGAATGGTTTCGACGTTATGGTTGAAAACGTCGGGCCTGGCATCGATCACGATCTTCAGCGCGTCATAGACACCCTTGAAATCGGGCGTCAGTACTTCGACTTTACAATCGGAGTTGAGACGGCGAATCCAACGGATGGTAGCGGCGAAAATGGCTGCGCCGCCATCTTTGAGTTCGTCACGGTTGACCGAGGTGACGACGGTATGGCGCAGGCCCATCTTCTGCACCGCTTCGGCGACGCGCTTGGGTTCCTCCCAGTCAAGGCCAATTGGGCGGCCGGTCTCTACAGCGCAAAAGCCGCAGCTGCGTGTACAGACGCGCCCCAGGATCATGAATGTAGCGGTTTTGTGGCCCCAGCATTCGCCGATATTTGGGCAGCGCGCCTCTTCACATACGGTGTGCAGTTCTTTGCTGCGCATCAGTTGCTTCAGATTGTCGTAGTTTTCGCCCTTTGGGGGGCGCACCTTGAGCCATTCAGGTCGTCGCTCCGGTATGATGGTCGCCATAGTGTTTTCCTTCGTTTTATCCCCAGGGCGACCGCCAGGGTCGCCCATACAATCCGCGCCAGATTATCTAATACACGTCGATTTCGCGTCCGTAGCTTTGCAATTTGGTGCGCACGGCCTGTAAGAAGCCGCCTGCGCCCGCGCCGTCGAGGATGCGATGGTCGAACGAGAGGCTCAGGTACATCATGTAACGCACGGCGATGGCATCGTCCTCGATGACGACCGGGCGTTTGACGACGGCATCCATGCTCAGTATGCCAGCGTGCGGCTGGTTGATAATCGGTACTGAGATAATTGTACCAAATGTGCCGGGATTATTCACCACAAAGGTACTGTTCTGCATGTCCTGCACGGTCAATTTGTTGGAGCGTGCGCGCTGCGCGATGGCTGCGATTTGCTTCGCCAGGCCAGCGATGGTGTACTGGTCGGCGTCGTAGAGGGTGGGTACCACCAGCCCGGCATCGGTTGCGACCGCCATGCCCAGGTTGATGCGTTTCTTGATGATGATCTTGTTGTCTTCTGTCCAGCTTGAATTGATGGTCGGGACTTTGCGGATACCTTCGCAGACTGCCTTCATGACGAATGGCACGTAGCTGATGCTGTAGCCCTCACGCCGCTTGAAGTCCTCTTTGTTCTTCTCCAACCACTTCGCGATGTTGGTCATATCGACTTCGACAACGGTGGTGGCATGCGGCGAGGTACGCTTGCTGCGCACCATGTGTTCGGCAATGGCCAGGCGCATACGGCTCGGTGTAACCAGTTCTTCGTCGGGGCCAATAACGGTAGGAGCCGGTTCGGCCTTTGGCGCAGCAGGAGCCGGTGCGGTATAGCCTGGTTGTGCGACGGGTGCAGGTGGGGTATAGGCTGGCTGTGTGGCGGGCGCCTGCGCGGCATAGGAAGGAACAGCAGGAGCGGCCTGTTGCTGCTCAATGTAGGCAAGAATATCTTCTTTGCGCACCCGTCCACCCGTACCGGTTCCCGCGATATCGTTGAGGTCAATGCCGTGTTCACGTGCCAACCGGCGTGCCAGCGGTGAGATACGCTGCCGCTCCTCTTCGCCTACACGTGAGGGCTGTACGGCTGCTTTCGAGCCGTTGCCATCGCTGGCGCTCTGCTTATCCATGACGGCCACATTGGCGCGGGCCGGACTTTCAACAGGCGCAGCATCCGGGCCGGGCGCTGCCTCGACAGACTGAGAAGCCGCGGCATCGGCGTTTTCTTCAATCAGGGCGATATCGACGCCAACCGCTACTGTCTGGTCCGGCTGCACCAGGATTTTGGCGAGGCGGCCAGCAACGGGCGAGGGCAGTTCTGCGTTGATCTTATCGGTAATGATTTCGGCCAGTGATTCGTCTTTCTCGATCCAGTCGCCTTCTTGCTTGAGCCAGCTTCCCACTGTCCCCTCCGCTACGGACTCACCCAGGCGAGGCATTTTTACAGGTGTTGGCATATGCTTTGACTGCCTTTCTAAACATATGAAAATGTATTGATTACTGCACACCGATTAGGAAAGGGAGTTCTCGTAGCTCCTACACCATCCTACCTGCATGACAGCACACCGCACTCTTAGCGAGTGTGTGGCCCAGGCCGGGCAAAGAACCGCTCGTAGATGTTGACCGCGCTGTTCTCGTCACGATCCATCACTAAGCCGCAGTTCTCATTCGTACAGCGATACGTCCTCTGCCACAAGGGCATGTTTTGCTTGTGTTTACAGGCATGGCACATCTTCGTCGTATCGCGCTCATCTATTATATGTAGTTCTTTCCCAAAGCGCAAACACTTGTATACCAGCATTTGCACAAAGCCGTAGAGCCCCCAATCATTGTACACCATGCGATTGCGGATCTGCCGCTTCCGTCGCTCTTTGGGGGTCTCGTTCTCCTGCTTCTTGATGACCATCTGCCGTTGGGAAAGATCGCCAATCACCACAGCCCTTTCAGCCAGTCGGTGTGCGATGAGATGGGAGGCTTTATGCAGACAGTCTTGTTGTTTGCGACGCTTCTTCTCAGCAACCCGCTTATAGACTCTAGAGAGATGGATATAGCGGCGGGACTTCTTCTTGCATTTGTCACGTTTCGAGCGGATCTTGTCGAGTTGCTTATTGTACCAACGGTAGCCCTTGAAGCCGCCGATGTGGTAGAAGCGCCCCTGGTCGTTGACGCCGGTCGCCAGCGTCTTGATGCCCAGGTCAAAGGCCAAGATGCCATCATCGCGCAAGGGGCGGGGCTTGTGTTCCTTTTGCCGCTTGGGTGTCTTCCCCTCGTCGTTCTCACTCTGCTCTACATCGTCATAGACGAATGAGCAGGAATAGTTCCCACGCGTATCCCTGGAGACAGCGACTTCGTGAAAGCGGTCAGGCGGCTGCTCGCTGAGATGCGCCTTGATATTCTGGTAGCGTTTGGGTCCCCAGTTGCCGCCTCCGCCTGTGGGGAGAATGATGGTATCTCCTTGCACTTCCAGGTACATCGCGGGATAGCACAGGGTGAAGAACTGATGGCGCGGCTTGACGCGGGGAAACCCTGACTTCTCCCCTGCTCTCACGCGACGAAAGAACGCCTGCATCGCTTTGTCCAGGCGAAAGTAGACCTCCGCTAAGAGCTTGCCATAGACGGACCGTAACTCCGGGTCGTACTGTTTACTCTCGCGCAAGGACTGCTTGGCCCGCTCGAAGTTCCAGCGTTCTCCGTTGCGCAACCTCATGACCCACCAGTTATACAGGCCGCGACATTTGGCCTGCATGAACTCCAGGGCCTCGGCGTCCTGCTGACTCACCTCGATTTTGATCTTCTTACAGAGGAGCATCCTATCTCCTTTCCCTTGTTCTCTCAACTCTTCGCTACACTCTGATGAGGATCACAAACTGAATATGAGAGGGGTCTTGCGGTAGGGTCTGTGGAACTGTGGCCTGGGACACCACACCCGTTCGCAAGAGGTAGGCTTTGGCTTGTGCTGGTGTATCTCCTGCGATCTGGGTCGCGAGATACTGCTCATCGTCCTGGCTGAACACGTAGGCCCAGGAACCACTGACACGAACCAGAAAAGGGGAAACGCTCATCACCGTAGTGTGCACACTGCCAACTAACTCATACAGTTTGCCTGGACGTGTGGTGGTAAACGCGGCGGTGGCTTGCTGCTGCAACTCGTCCTGAGCGTAGGCGATGCCCCGGCACGTGTCGGTCGCTTTGATCGTGAGACTCGTCGCCTCATCTCCTGCGCGATGATCGGCAGATTGAGCCACGTGACACGCCGTGGGAATCATGGCCTCACCTGGAGCTAGCACAAAGGCTTGCGGGAGGGCCTGGGTCAAGCTGGCTTGCAGCGTGGCCGTCAAATGATCAAGGTCTTGCTGCGCGACGGCTCGATAGTCTCTTGCATCTCTTCCCCCGGTAAAGGCTCGCAGATTTTTGACGATGACCGAAGCATGGCAGCAGGAGCCGTTCAGGTCAAACGCTGCGATGTTCCCCCTGGCTCCTGGCTGGTCGGCGTGGGCGGCCAGGGACAGTTGCCCCAAGGTCGGGGGAGTTGTGGTTGGGTCTACTGGAGGAATGACCGCATCCTGGGTGATGGCGATCTGGATGCCATCGTTGCCTGTAAACACAGTACCGTTTGGAATGGTGATGTGTTGCAGTTGCGTGTTGTACAAGGTCACGGTTCCCGTTGCTGCGCTGGCGTCCTGGTGGCCGTGTCCGGTGGTGGCTGCGCTCAAGGTCTTGGACACGCTGACGGGTGCAAGCGTTCGGGTGGGGATCGGGAGCGTGGTCGTCAGATGCAGCGATTGCTGCACAGGGACCAGAGTCACGGTGACGGTTGGATAGGTCAGAATGCCTACCATGCTCCCGATGAGGAAAGAGACGACCATGATCCCTACGAAGATGAAAAACCGTCGCTCTGCTCTCTCTTGCTCTCTGGGCGTGTATGGGGGGAGTGGTTGCGTCGGGATTTCTGCGACAGCGCGCAGAAAAATCGCATCGGGGCTGTCGTCTTCGTCATCTACTAGCTGTACAGCCTCAGGAGGAAGCGGCATCAATGGCTCACTTTTCGGCTCCATTAGGGCTGCTGCTGGTCTGGATGCTTGTTCGTTTACTTGCATAGGTGCCTCTCTCATTGGAGAGTGGCGGCATGGCTGCCGCCACTCTCCAATGGTTACAGTTGCTGCTGCGTTGGGACAAACTTCTGACCGGCGTTGAGAAACACAACCACCTGATCTGAACCTTCAATGTGGATGTTCAGATCAGGCTTGCCGTCTCCGTTTCGGTCTTCAAAGGTGAGGGTCACGGCGGCTTCGTCCTGCCCTGCACCAAACAGCATAGGCCCTATATAAATTTGCGCTTTGGCTGCATTGCTCCCTGGTATCTCAATCACGAGAATGTGCCGGTTGAGATTGAGCGCGATGAAGTGACTCGGGTTGCTGGCGCTATCCCCATGACCGACCACAGCGTCGGTCTGGTAGGTTCGCGGCATTCCATAGCGCCAGTTATCTTGAGTCACACTCCACCAACTACCCAGCGCGGAAAAAGTCAGCCAGCCCACAATCATGATAAACATCGAAAGCCCGACAAAAAACAGCCAGTGAAACCGCACACGATGACGAGGGAGTACTCGCGTTTCCAGTGGATTTCTATCAATCCGTCTCGCTGTCGTTTGTGGACGGGGACGTACCACTGCATCGAGTTCCTCTGGTATGTACTCAACCGTGAGGAAATTCTCAGGGTTCTTCCAATGTGCATAGGGGCGGCGCGGTCCTACCTCCTGGGAAAGATGGGGTTGATCTTCACCGTGGAGACCCGGCGTATGCCCGACACGATGGGGGCTTGCTGGTGGGTAGTTTGTGGAACGGTGCGTGTCGGCGCCTGCGCAGGTCCGTTGATCCTCTGCCGATCGTCGGCGTTCTTCAAGGTCTTGTTGAGTCGCGTTCGTACGCATAACTGTTGGTGGAAACAGGGGGCCGTGTTGCTCTCTCATGGCTGCACCTCGTCTTGCGGGTGATCGGCTGGCCAGGGAGTCATCCCCTCTGTCAACCGGTCACGGGAGGGGCGCGCGTGTTCCCCCAGCAGCGCGTGGGCAATGGCCCACACTCGTTCGCGTTGGGCCAGTGTGGAACCGAGGAGCGTGTCCAGGTCACACCCAGGCGGGAGGGGATCATCTTCTGTGGAGTGGGGAATCGGTCGCATCTGCCAGAGGAGGTAGGCGGCTTCATACCAGTGGGTGGCTGCCTGCGTCAGTAACTCGATGACCGGCTGCTGCCCGAGAAAGGGTGGCTCATTCCCCAGGGCGGACAGCGGACCGCCGTGCAAGTCAGCGAGCCGATTGGCCATATGCAGGGCCTCACGCTCCTCGGCGAGGGCGACAAAGGCGGCGCTGGTCGCCCGCAGGGCCTCGGAGCCGTGCGTCGCCTTGCCAAACACCGCCCAGCAGTCCAACACAGCGTCCAGCGGCATCCAAGGCGGCGGCATCGCGCAAGCTGCTTGCGTGGGGGGAGGGTCAGCGTGTGACGGCGGGAGGTCGTAGCGTATCGTCATGGCTGCACCTCGCTTCGGTGCTGCGAGGGTGACGAGGGGAGGGTATGTTTGGTACAGGAAAAAGGCTGTGCGCCTTTGGGTGGAGTAGAGGTGCAGCCGGGACAATAGCCTGTGATGCCGCACACCGTACACTGCTTCTCACCGGACATGCCGATGCATTGCCAGCTATGGCCGTAGTAGGCACATTCAAGTGTAGCGGTTTTGCGTTGCGGTGTTGGTGCTGACGTGAGCGGCTTCTTCGTGGGAGGAGGGACGTGTGCTTGTTCTCTCCATAAATCTTGCATAGCTCTGCCTTTCTGAATTGACAGGCCGCAGGATTCGTGGCATACTAGCACTAGACCTGAGCCTGTCCTGGCAGCACAAAGCAGCATAAACTGCTCTAATGCTGTCATTGCGTGACAACAATAAAAGGGTAGGCACTTGAGATGTTTTGTACTGTGTGAGTTGCAAGCCAGACAGTACTCAACAGACGTGTACGTGGTCTCCAGGAACGCTCAGACTAACAAAAGCTGAGCGTTCTTCGGTCTAATCTGCAATCTCCTTTCTAGAGATAGAATCTCATTCCAACACAACAAAATAGAAACTATTTAGACCTTGCACGCCTGTCGCTGACAGATAAGAAATTTACCGACTGCACAACCCTGCTAAAGACGAACGTCCAACCCCTCGATATCACGATAGGTGATGGTGCGTCCTAAAGCCTCGCTGAGTGCTTCAGCAATGCTTCTTGCAACTCGCGCAGAAACACGTTGTCCACTTTCTGCATTTCTGATGGTCTGTGCATCAACGTTTGCGCGCCTTGCGAGTTCAGGAATGCTCATCGGAATGCTCTCCCGGTACTCTGTCAACGTCATTTACAATACTCCAAAGAACAGTATCCTCTCTTAAATTATAACCGAAAATCACCGAAAGTCAACGAATTTCAAAGGTATTTTCTAAGAAGAGCGTGAATTAAAAAATGAGAGCTATCTTCACTGGATCTACTGATTTCTGCATAAAGATGTTAAAACTCTGTCATTGCCTTTTCCTCTATGCATGATCTGCCACGAGAGGGAATTTAGCTGCTTATGTAAGGAATCAATAACACCGAGAATTAGACAGACTCTGCAACTAAGAAATTAGCTTTAGAAAATGTTTGTTGGTGTATAATTCAGTCCAAGCTATATCATGACGTGCCCATTGGATGACATGCTTATTCATCGATACTGCTTCTTGTAGAAAATCTAAAGCTTTATCAGAATTCCCAATAAGTGCTTGAAGGCCCCCTAGTGCATAAAGTGCGTTACTACGCATATCAGTACTCAATAGATTCTGTAATATTATGCAAGCTGCATCGATATTAGTTTGAGCGGATGGTAGGTTTGCACGAGTCATTACCACGGAGAGATTATACAAGGCTGTATAATCCGCTGGATCTTCTTGCAAAGTTCGTTGATAACTCTCCATTGCTTCAATATAGCGTCCAAGATAACTTAGTAATAGACCTTGCTCGTTCCAAACATTTTTGTTTACAGATTTGGCGAGTTCAATGGCTCGCTCGTAGTCAGCTAAAGCTTCCTTGTAGCGTCGTAGCTCCTTGTAAACTTTGCTTCGATTAATATAGGCTTGGGAATTGTCTGGATCGTGTTGTATGGCCGAGGTGAAATCTACCAGGGCTTCATCGTAAAGTCCAATGTTGTACAAGGCTTTAGTACGGCAAACAATCGATGAAATAGTATTGGATGGCAATGGAATTTCTCTTAATAACCTCGCAACTTCAGTTTGAGAGTGAGTTGAAAAATATATACTCGCTAAAGATGTCCAACATCCTTCACATGCCGTATGAGCTGCTATTGCTTTGATGAAAGCATCAGCAGCTTTATTGTATTCCCCAATAGTCAGAAATATGTGGCCTCTTTCTTTATGTCCTATGTGTTCAAATCCTGAGTTGAGTTGAATTGCACGGCTTAAATCTCTTAAGGCCTCTTCATAACTCTTCATTGCAAAGTAGTTTTTGCCACGCCCGAAAAATGCTTCTGCATTTTCTGAGTCGAGTTCTATAGCGCGATTGTAATATGTTAATGCTTTCTCATATTGCTGCATGATCCGATAAATTTCACCACTTAGATATATAGCGATATCGAGGCTTCTGTAAGGAAAAATTTTGCCACGCTGGTTTGTGACGATATAAAGCCTATCAAGACGTTCGATACGCTCCTCTTTGCTTAGATTATCAGCGTCAGAATAGAGTTGGATCACCTTATTGAAGTCAACCAATGCATCTTCATAATGCTTCATAGACAGATAAATACTACCTCGACCATTGATAGCTCTAGTATTGCTCGGCTTGAGATCGATAGCATGATTGAAATCAGCTAATGCCTCTTCGTAGCGATGTAGTTCAGCGTTTATTTCTCCTTTGATTATGAATATTTGAGTATCAGCTTGGTTCAGTTTGATTGCTTGATCAAGTTCACTGAGCGCTTCATTATTAAGTCCCAAGTTGTTCATTAATTTAGCGCGGTTAGCAATTACCTGAATCATATCAGTGTCAGGTAAACGAACAGCTCGAAGTCGTTCAGGAATTTCATGCGGAGGGTATTGTTTTCTATATAGGTGCCCTAATTCCTCCCACGCTGCAAAACACAAGGGGTCGGCTAGGATTGCTTTGAGGTAAGCATCAATTGCTTTCTCATTGTTTTGCATAGACAGAAAAATTTCACCCTTTTTATCTTGACAAGTATGTTCCAGGGTTGGGTCTTTTTCGATTGCATGATCAAGATCTCTTAATGCTTCCTCGTGGCGCTGCATTTTTTGGTAGGTAACACCACGGTCAAAGAGTATTCTTGCATTGCCTGAGTTGAGTTCTATAGCGTGATTATAACTCACCAGAGCTTGATGGTACTGTTTTAGCAAATGATAAGCCTTGCCCTGCTTGTGATAGAGATAAGCTAGCAGTTCTTTAGAGAAAGATTTATCTTGAGCAATTTTTTCCAAAAGAATGCTAACAGCTTTTAGTAAATCCCTCTGATGATTGATCGAGTCGGCTTCAATATATTGCGATAAATATCCAGCTATCTGACAAGCATTAGAGTTGATTTGGTCTCTATATTGCCCCTGTGATAATTCTCGTAGTTTCCTAAGAATTAACTCGGTTTGTTTTGTATTTTTGTAGGCATACAGAATCTGCTCGATTGCTTTGATATGGGTTGTTTTATCTGGTAGTGAGAACAATTGGTATGCTAATGCAAGTGTTATCTCGAGCCATTCGCCGGAGTAATCACTTTCCTCTGTACTTGTACTAAGCCTCCTCTTTAGTATTGCGTGATAATAATCAGCAAGTTTCCTACGAGAAGCATGGTATTCTTTTTGAGATCGCCTGGAAAGATAGCGGCTAAAAAGCTCTTGGACTATGTTGTGGTAGCTATGTCGACCATCTTCCGGGTTGCAATATACAAATGGAAGTTCAACAAGCCAACAATAGAGTGCATTTTGCTCATCCTGATCTTTAGGTAAGTAGGTGAAAGCATCCATGTCATCTTGATTAAAAGGTCTCGATAAGAGCGCTGTATCTAGAGCTAATCGTCGCTTAACTGTCTCTTGCTCAGGTATCCAGAGTAGAAAATTTGCTACGACATCTGCTGTAGGATCGATATCTCCGCGCGGATTAGATGTTAATAGGCTCAAAAACAAGGGCAATCCTCTAGAAAGCTGCCAAATTGTACTGATTTTGTCCGAATCAGTAATGCCACGCTCAGCGAGGAATATGCGAGTTTCCTCCTCAGTGAAACTATCTAGAGAAAGTGAATGTATAGTGTTATCGTCGAAGTAAGGCAACCATCTCTTGGGATTGTTTGGAACAGAGCGATCAAGGGAATCACGCCCAGCTATCACTAACACTACGTTATTGCTGATATTTGAGGGCAGAAAATAATTGAGTAACCAAGGCACAGCCTCGTGCGTTAGCTGTTCGAAAGTGTCAAAGAAAAGTATCACTCTTTGTTGCCTTTTCTCTCTATTAGAGAGAAAAGGAGTATGAGTTTCTGTGAGCCGATTAAGCTCCCTTATAAAGGCTCTAGTTAAGTTGCTTATAGGATCTTCAAGTTGCTCGGCGTTTTTGAGAAGATCATGGTAGTGAAGTTCGTCGAAAAGATACTCAATAGCTGATTCGGTTCCCTTTTCTAAAAGACCGCCTACTACCGGTACACTTTTTGTTGCCGCACTAGCAATATCTGTCGTTGTCTTACGCCAAAATGCTTCACGCACAGTATTTCGGTCAACGTTTAGTTTACGAAGAGCATCTTTATATTCAGTAATTGCCTTTTCAAACTCTCCCTCCAAGTGCAGTTGTTCGGCAAATCTTTCCATAATACTAATAGGAGTAGTTTGCCGCTCATTCACAGTAGCAGTCAAGCAATAATCTTTGAAATTGCTAGCACGAGCCTCATCTATAAAGCGGTCTACTAAACTCGATTTCCCAACTCCCCCTTGCCCTGAGATGGAGATAATGTTATGGGCAGGATCTTCAGGTTTAAGTATCTTCTCTACAAAAAAGTTTAGTTCATCGGCTCGTCCTACAAAGATTTTTCGAGTATTTATTGGATTTGGAGGGGTTTTCGATTCGGTACTTTTAATGAAAGGCATCTTTATAAACCTCACTTATACTACCTGCGAAGGTTGTCTTGGCGACAACTCGCTGAAGAATATAAATTGTCAACTGCAAATGATGTTAAGACTGAACTATCTAGGGATAGCGAAATCTAGTATACCATAGCGCTGGTAAACTGAGAAAGATCTTTTAAGTCAACTTTTTCATTCTATATGTGAGCAATTGCCTCTATTTGGAGAGGAAGAACATTTCCGTGTAGTCGATCGTCATGCGGATTAATAGTAATTATACAGGGATTGAATAAGTTCCTGCCTTCCGAGCAGATTCATACGTCCTCAAGGGCATCTCTTAACCTAAAAGAATTAGTTACCTAAATTTGGCCCAAATTAGTGGCATAATGCTTCTAATGCGGTAAAGCTTACCTTCACAAGATGAGCTATGGTGCTCATTAGGATAGATTGACCGTTACTCATCCGATAGCTCGGTTCACTCTTTAGGCTCTCAAGCCATTTGACCAAATTGCCACTAATTTGGGCCAAATTTAGGTAGTTAAGAGATGCCCTCCTGATAAACTAATAGGCTGCGAGTTTGCGCGCAGCCGCAAGAATCTTCTCCGCATCAGGCAGATACGCATCCTCCAGAGGTGGCGCATATGGGAATGGCGCGTCGGGCGCGGCCACGCGCGTGATCGGCCCGTCGAGATATTCAAACAGATCTTCGGCCAGTATCGCCGCCAGTTCAGCGCCGATGCCGCCGGTGAGGGTATCCTCGTGCACAATCAAGACTTTGTTGGTGCGTTTGACCGATTCCAGGATTGCTTCGCGGTCAAGCGGCACCAGGCTGCGCAGGTCAACCACCTCGACATCGAGATCATCCTCTTGTTCGAGCGTTTGAGCGGCTTTGAGGCATTGATGAACCATCGCGCCATAAGTCAGGATGGTCATATCTTCACCCGCGCGGCGGGTGATAGCCTTGCCCAGAGGTACGATATAGTCCTCTTCGGGCAGTTCTTCGCGCAGTTCAGGCAGGCGATAGAGCAGTTTATGCTCCAGGTAGAGGACGGGATTGTTGTCACGAATGGCAGCTTTGAGCAGGCCTTTGGCGTCGTAAGTGGTCGATGGCACAACTACCTTGATGCCGGGCACGTGGAAGAACCACGCTTCCGGGCTGGCCGAATGGAACGGCCCGCCTTTGACGCCGCCGCCGGATGGGCCGCGAATGACCATCGGCGCGGGTATGCCGCTGCGCCAGTAAAATTTGCTCGCCATGTTGACGATCTGGTCAAAGCCGCAGGTGATGAAGTCGATGAATTGCATCTCGGCGATGGGGCGCATGCCCATGGTGGCCGCGCCGACGGCGGAACCGATGATAGCAGCTTCGGCCATCGGGGTATCGATGATGCGCTCCGACCCGAACTCTTCCATCAGGCCCGCGCTGACTTTGAATGCCCCTCCGTAGGTGCCTACATCTTCGCCAAGCAGGAAAACAGCCTCATCGCGGCGCATCTCTTCGCGTATGGCCTGGCCTATGGCCTCTAAATAGGTTACAGCCGTCATAGCTTGCCCACCTCCTCCGGCGTGAACCGGGAGACAGTGGAGGGTTCGTCCGCCACCGTATTGTATGGTTTTCCGGTGCGTCGGTCCAGGGCGTTAACGTAACGCGGGTCGTCTGCGCCAGGCTCACCGATAATGGCAATCGGGCCGTCGGGGGCAAAAACGTAATCGGCGACGGTAGCGCCATCAGGAGCGGGACTTTGCTCCGCGAAGCGAACGGCATCATCCACGACGGATTTGACCTTTGCTTCGATCTCGCCTTGAATAGCCTCTGTCAGGATGTTTTCTTGCGTGAGATAGGCTTCCTCCCGGCATGCCGTAGGCTTTGGCGCGGTCAGAGAGATTCTCGATGGCGAACTGTTTATAGGTAGGAGTTGAATAGGCATAGCCGTTGTTTTCAATGATGAAGACGATGGGCAATTTCTGGACGGAGGCGAAATTGAGAGCTTCGTGGAAGGGGCCGGTGTTGGTCGCGCCATCTCCGCAGGGGGCCATGACGATGGTGTCATGTTTGCGCATCTTCATAGTAAGCGCGATGCCACAGGCCACCGGCAGCGATTCGCCCAACATGCTGATGCTGGGCACAATGCCGTGATGCATGTCTCCGATGTGCAGCGTCCCATCACGTCCAAGCGTGGGTGCATTGCCGCGCGCCAACCATTGACACATAACCGCGCGCGGTGAGCCGCCGCGCGTGAGATGCATCCCCAGATCTCGATGCTGCGGCAGAATGAAGTCGCCATCGCGCAGCAGAATCGCTGCTCCGACAGAGGTGGCCTCGTGTCCCTGCCCCGTGTAGACGCCGCCGACAACACGCCCCTGCAAAAAGAGCGTGCGGGTGCGGTCTTCCACGGCACGTGTGAGACGCATAAGATAGTAGATCTGTAGCAGGTTCGCCCGCTCCAGTTGCATAGTATGCCTTCCTTTACTGACACATATGTCGCGTTGTTGCTTATGGTTCTACGCTCTCAGGGTGAAGCTGGAAAAGGGGAAATATGGTTATCGTCTATCCCGGCGGACTAGCTGGAAAAGGGGAAATATGGTTATCGTCTATCCCGGCGGACTTTGCCCTACATCCTGCGCACCCTGCTCTATCCATGTGATATAGAGGGTATTTGTGTTCATGCTAGCACTTGAAGAGAAGGGGTGTCAAGTCAGGCGGGGCGAAAGTGTGAGAGCTTCTCAAAAGTCGAATCAAGTGAGGTCAAGTTCCATAATGGAACACAATAAAATCACGCTCGTCGACTCGATTTTAGAGAAGCCCCATTATGCGAACTATCTCTTCCACTTTAATCACATTTAGGATATACTTTTCTAAAGTAATGGGAAATCCCCCCTTAAGTGTAGCATTACACCTCACGTTTTAGCTGGCAAACTTGATACCGCAAGTGAGGAGATTTATAGAAAAAATGGCAAGAGAGAAAAGAGGAAGCCAGAAGTATGAACAATCAGCAGCGTTCTGACCTCATTCAAAGAAACATTACGGTCCAGTTTGAAATTATCCCCGAGGACCAGCAGCAGGATATCGGGGATGTAGATGAAATGGGACGAAACATTGTTGACTATATGAGAAGTAGTGGGTACGCAGTTACCCCTGCCTATACAGGAAGAATGGGTGGTCCCTTATTCGATATCCTGGTGCAGGCCTACACTGTACTTCAGGATAATAGAGAAGCGTTAGCAACAGCAGCTCCAACACTTGAATGCCTCTTACTTACACTAAAGCTCATTAGAGATCATAACAAGCAACACGAAAAAGAGAATAAGCACTCCATTTCGACTCCAATGCCAATCGAAATTACCATCCCAACAAGCGATGGCCCTTGGCTGATCAAGGCTCCCGACGCCGAAGCTGCCATAAGAATCATGGAGCAACTTCCAATAACTTCTCCAGAGAAGGTTAAAAAAGTAACGCAACATAATAGTGCTAAAATCACAACCAGTCTTCCTAGAAAGCGGCATCGTCAACGCTAATAGTTTAGTTCTAAGCTTTTAAGTATATAGTCATCAGTGAAGAAAAGAGTCATCGCATGAGCGAAGCGGCAGCAACTCCTCCCGAGGCTAGCAGATTTGCTCTAGTAGTGGGAATAAACAATTCGAGCGTTTCAAACTATCTGCCATCACTTGTGAGTGCGGAGAGAGATGCGTATGAAATATCTCAGACTCTACAGCATGAATGTAAATTCAAGTTCCTCAATCCCGTACTATTAGGAGCTAAAGCTGAGACAAGGGATGTTTGGCGTGCAGTGATAGAACTGGTTAAGAAAAGAACTGATCAAGATTTTTTGCTGTTCTACTTCATTGGACATGCACAACCTATCAAGACGAAAGAGGGGTATCACGACATTTACTTCGTCACTTACGACTTTGATCCAAATGATGTAAAAGAAGATACGCATATGCATCTTTCCATGCGGTGGCTCCAGGATAAACTCTATCAGACGGAGGATGCTGGAAGCGTGTTGATTGTGTTAGATTGCTGTTATGCAGGAAATATAATTGAAGCAAGGCCTGACCCTTCCCACATACACATAGATGTCAATATACGACAGATAGTTAAAGAATGTCTTGACGGACCTTCTGTCACAGAGCAAAAAGATCGCTTACGAGTCATTCTAACTGCGACACAATATAATACTCCCGCACAGGAGAGGGTCATGACCCGATTATTGCTCCCAGCCTTGAAAGGAAACATATCAGATGCCTTAGACCCCAAGGGCGATGTGAATATCCATACTCTCTATATGTATTTACAAGACCAAATGCCAGAGGAGCAGTTGCCTAATTTAGAGGGAAAATTTGCCAGGAAATGTATTCTCGCCAGTTACCCTGAAAAATCGAAGAGCCACCTCCAAAAGATACAAGAGGCTGAAGAAGATGAACGATGGGGTGAAATATTCAAGTTCGTCAACAAAATGTCCAGATTTTTTGATGATTCTAACTATTTGAAGCACACAGAAATCTCTAGTTCTCAATCCTTTGACCACTCACTCTGTAGGACAGCGTCACTTGTTGACATAGACCTGGAGAAAGTAAATGAATTCTTTCAACGAGATCGACTTCTAAAACAGAAGAAAGTACTTCTAGGTGTTTCTGATCGAGAGCAACTAGAGCAATTTGGCCTTTTAAAGGAAGGCTTTCCTACCTATGGTGCTCTCCTTTGTTTCGGGAAGGCCCCCCAGCATTGGATCTCTAGTGCTATCACACGTTGCATCAACTGGAATGGCGACGATCATTTCGATCGTTTGCAGGATAGTGAACTCTTTCAAGGGAATATCTTGAGTCAATTCAAGTCAAGCTGTGACTTCTTGCGACGCTGCTTACGATTGTCACGGGTGATTGGTAGTGAGCGTACTACTGAGCAGTGGGAAATTCCTTTCCGCGTGCTAGAAGAAGCTCTGGTCAACGCTCTGGTCCATAGAGAGTATGAAAATCAAAAGGGTTTTGTACAAGTTCAGGTGTTCAGTGATCGTATTGAAATCAGTAGTCCAGGAGCTCCTCCCGCTCCTATGACTATAGATAGGCTTGGAAAAGAGGCTATATCGTATCCGAGAAATTTTCAAATTGCACTAATCTTCTATCTCTATAGCTATCTTGAACAAGCAGGGTCGGGAATACCGCGAATGCGGCGTCTGATGGAAGAGGCAGAATTACCACCTCCTCAATTCGAATTAAGTGAGGTAAAAATATTCAAGGTTATTTTATACCGCCCTAAGTACGTTCCAGAAGTAGTTATTAAGTCAAAAGAGTTTGGCCTGCTGTTAACCCAAGGTGTTGAGAGTATCGCTAAATCTCGCAAAAAACCTGTCACCTACGCGGAAAACGAACTAAGAAGTGCTGCTGGTTTGAAAAGCACTTCATTAATACAAAAGTGGCGGCAAGGAATTGTGCCATCACAACAGGATCAGATAGTTGCTTTGGCACGCACTTGCGTACGGTTAGGTAAGATGCATCAGGAATGGCTGCGCATCTTTCTGAAAGAAGCGCGTTATCCGACTCCTGAATCATTGATAGACGAACTTTTTCCAACTTTTTTAGGCGATCTCAAACGATTTCGAACGCGCAACCTCTACTTGCTCATTTCTATCTTCATTTTAGCCATCATAGTTATCATCCCTGTGGCTGCTTTTCTTACATACCTCAATACACCAGTGTTATCTCCAACTTCATCAACCTCTACCGGCATTGGTGTGACCATGGTACCAGATGGTGAAGCCATCGGCATTAGTAATGGAACATTTGCCTTTGATACCAATAGAGTCGATGGTGATCTTAAACGCCACGCGGCGGATGAACTCAAAGCGGGAAAGATTACTAGTGCCGAATCGCTGTGGAGACAGGCATTTGCAATGGATACAAATGATGCCGAAACGCTCATTTACCAGGAAGATCAACGTATCCTAGACTCTCAACGTCCCTACTTCACCCTGGTCATCGGCGCGATTCTTACAGGCGATTTCGCGAGCACTGGACGTGATGCTCTTCAAGGAGCGTATGTTGCTCAAAAAGAGTACAACGACCACTGCAGTGAACTGCGTGATTGCGTAGAAGTCCGTCTGCTTGTTGCGAACTCAGGTTCTGGTGATAGTTCTCGTGCTGGAATAGCGCAAGCAAGTATGATAATGGAGCAGATTGTACAGGCGGCACACAACGATCCCACGATCGTGGGAGTGATGGGCTGGCCCATAAGTTCTGATTCGTTGTATGTAGCCACTATACTTGGTTCAGCACATATTCCGATGGTTTCACCAACTGCATCCCTCGAGGCACCAACACAGGCATCGCCATACTTCTTTCGCGTTGCTCCATCCAATAAAAGCCAGGGAATGGCAGGTGCAAAGTATGCTGAACAAGTATTGCATGCCAGACGAGTGGCGCTTTTCGTTGATCCAATTGATCCGTATAGCGAAAGTCTGGCGAGTGCGTTCAAAAATCAGTTTACTGCTGATAACAACGCCATTGTTGCCACAGAGAACTATACAGTGGGAAGATCAGGCACTACCAGTAGCCTCTTACAGCAGGCACTGGGTTTCAATCCCGATCTGATCTACTTTGCAGGTCATGCAAATGATATCGGTGCCTTACTAGCAAATCTGCCGACAAGCGGGAAATTCGCCAGTTTGCAGGTGCTCGGTGGAGATGGACTCTATGAACTGGGAGGTTATTCCGCCCAGGCAGCGACTAACCTTTCCCGCTTGCATTTTACCGCATTTGCCTATCCAGATGAATGGAACTTTTTAGCTCCATCAGTACAGCGACCCTTATTTTTTAGTGCATACCCGCAGACATTCGATCCTCAAGGAAAGCATGCCAACGGTGATTATAGTTATCGACGTGCTGATAATGATATCATTCTGTCCACTGATGCCCTAGAGACGCTTTTAGCCGCAAGCACGCTTGCCTTCGGTGGAAGATCCAGCTTTACCTCAGATGATCTCCAACAGGCGCTCTCACAAATAAATGGCTCCCAAGCAGTGCAGGGGGTTAGCGGGCAAATTTCCTTTGGACCTGATGGGAACCCTATCAATAAGGTGATCGTTGTTCTTCATTGGAATTCACTTGTTCAAATACAATTTGAACAAGCGTATGGTTGCTTTCTCAAGCCAACAAGCATATCGCCAAACCCAGCTTGCAGCTAATTCACCTTATTGTTCCACCAATAATCTTTTATCCCTGGCAATTGACCTTGTCTTTTGGAACAAGGGTCTTGTTAGCTTCTGATACTCCTGGTGTAAGCAAGCCTATTCCTCAATATAAGAAAGCATAGATATTCATGCCCGTACACGAAATTGTAGGAGAGCAATCTTGCTTTAATTAGTGCTGATCCAAGTTTAGCAGCTCCTTGACATCGCCCAAGAGTACCTCATACGTCTACAACAACCCTTGACTCTCCAGCCATCGGGTTGCGGCATCTGTTACCGAGAAGCCCGATTCAACCTGATCTTGTAGCATAATGCTGATATCGGTGGTCAGTTTAGGTGCCAATTGATTCAAAACAGTTTGGATTTGCGGTGCCCTCTGCAGTGTGTCGTCACGCACAATAGGAGCTGGGAAATAATCTGGAAAGGAGTGTTTGTCATCCTTCAGCTGCACAAAGTTGGACTGAGAGACCAAAGGGTTCGTTGTATAGCAGATATTCAGGTCTGCTTGGCCATCGATTACCGCTTGGAAGGTCTGTTCTTCAGTAAGCACCTGCACTTTGCCAAACTTGATACCATAGATAGGCTGCAAACCAGGAAGCACATTAGGGTCCTCCCGGCCGTCGGGAGGTGTAGCTATCGTCAGCCTGGCTGCGATCGGTGCAAGTTGGGAAATACTTGATAGGCCGAGCCGATCTGCTGTAGCCTGTAAGGTACAGATAGCATAGGTGTCATTGAGTGGAGCTACAGCTAACCATCGGATATGGTACTTGCTTTCGTAGCCTTGTTTGACGTTCTGGTAGTCCTGTTGTGGATTATGTGTAGTAGCTATACCTAACCTTACAAGACCATCTGTAGTGAATTCAGGATACAGATCAATCTGACCACTATTGAGGGCATTGAACACGACATCATTGGTACCCAGCCCAGCCTTCTCCTCCACATCAAAGCCCGCATGTCGTAGCAACAACACATACATCTTAGTAAGCAACTGAGCCTCGACATCCTCTTTCCCACCAACTACTAGATGAATCTTCGAGGGTGTAAGTGTGCAACCGGCGCATCCCATTAGTATAACAAGTGCAATAAGCACAAATAGGAACAGCGACTTTGCTTGTAGTGAGCGTAAAAGGGAGGCATTACGTTTCCTATTGCTCATAAAGAGCCTCCCTTTCAAGTTAATGTTAGCCTACCTAAATTTCGCCCAAATTAGCGACACGATACTCACAGCGTAGTCCAGATCAGCCTTTAGGGTCTTGGCAGATTTAGCTCTACAAGAACTTGCGCAACATTGGCTCAACAATTGCTCCTTGCTCTCAGGCCATTCGATCATGTCGTCACTAATTTGGGCGAAATTTAGGTAGCCTAGTCGATGCTGGCAGATCACTATGGAAAAGTATACACTAAAAAGCATCGAACAGGGAACCTCAGTTTCACCGACAACAGGGCTTCTCAAAAGTCGAGTTAAGTGAGGTCACGTGCCAAATGGGGAGACAGTACCATCATGCTCAGTCACTCGACTTTTGAGAAGCCCTGTGTGAAATGCACAGTTCACGCGATTTTGACACATCCAACTCAACCCCAAACAACGTATCGAAACTAGTGTTTGAAAATGTTGCGTTTTATAGCGATCTGTTGCAGGTTTTCATGGGTAAAAGTACGGAGAGGAATGCCTTCTCCTTCGACTATTCTGACCAGGCTCTGATAAAAATTGACCGCCTGGGCGGTCAATTTTTATCTCTACTCTCTCCGCCTTGATAATGATTGCGGATAAATTCCACGTAGTCTTCCCGCTTCACACGGTACTCTTTCCGAAACTTGGCAGCTTTTAATAAGCCGTCTCGTATCCAAGCACGAACGGTTCCTTCAGCGACATCTAAGTCACGGGCGATAGTTTCAACGCGGAGCCAATTTTTATCTTCCAATATCCGCCTCCCTCTAGGTGTTTAGCCGCATTATAACCCACTATAGGCTAATACGCAATCTCATGAAGACGGATAGAAAATAACACCTCGGTAAACCTTGCAATATGACGAAAAAGAATATATACTCTCTTATAAAGAATTATCTGTCACATACACAGCTATATTGCTTCACAATATGGTATCGATCTTCATTGAACAAGTAAGAGGGGGAGGTGATTGTCAGACAGCACCAAGCACTTAGCAGAGGTATTTTACAAAGTAGTGCGGCATACATAGTAGGTAAATAGCCTGGTGTATCTACACCAGGCCAGTAAAGAGACTAGCTACTAAAGTACGTCCTAGCCTCTCCCCCGCAAGCATAGCGGCAGGAGAGCCACAAGTCAAGTGAAAGGAATGTTTGAGCGATGGCAACCCTACAGATGACAGAGAAACAGACCAGCACTGCACAGATCCCCCTACACGAGCCTCGCGCCTCCCAGGCCATGGCCAGCGATCCTGGCAAGGCCTTGCGGCTGGCCCCGAGCTTGCAGCCCGATGTGGACCTGCTGACCACAGAGGGCCTGATCGCCTTTGGCGTGAAAGGCTCAGGCAAATCGAACCTGCTGGCCTTGCTGGTGGAACAGTTACGCCGCTTCCTGCTGCCACAGATCATCCTGGACAGCGAACGAGAACACCAGGGGGTGGTCAACCTGCTCCCGCATGGGGTGATTGCCAGCGCTAGCCGGTGTCCCAGCGGCTACGACATCATCCACAAGGGCCTGCAAGTGATCCTCGACCTGCAAAGCTGGGACACCGACGAGGCGGCGGCATTGGCCATGTGCCAACTCATTGGCGAGCTGTTCGCCACCACCACGGCCCAGGCCCCACAAGAGCGCGTCCCCTGCGTCATTCACCTGGACGAGGCCGGCTACTGGCTGCCCCAGGAAGCGGTGAGCTACCTGTCCAAGGAGACCCGCAAGGCGCTGGCTGATGCCTTTCACAAGCTGGCGTCACGGGGCCGCAAGCAGGGGCTCACGCCGTTTCTGTACACCCAGAGTATCAGCGAGGTCGCCAAGAGCGCCATCAGGCAGGCGGGTGTCAAGGTGCTGATGCGCCAGACGCTGGATGTGGACCTCACCCGCTACTGCCAGTACATTCAGGGGGCCACCGCCCGCAGCAAGAAAGCCATCCAGGCCTACCCAAGCGGCAAGGCGGTCGTGATCTTACCCGACGGCAGCCAGCACCGCGTCCAGTTTCACCAGCGCGAGAGTGAGCACAAGGGCCACACGCCCCAGGCCCAGGCGGCCCTGGTCAAGTTTGCCGCCCTGCACATCGATGTCAGCGCGCTCCCCATGCGCGAGATGGCCGCCCAGGCCTCTGCACCAGTCGAGCAGGCCGCGCGCCCAGGCAAAGGGAAGCAGGCACCCACCGCCAGGACGGTGACTGAGCACCTCTCTGATCTGCTCGCAGTCGACCCAAGCCTGCGAGCAGTGGATCTGACACGCTTAACAGGCTGTAGTGAGGGGCTTGCCTCCAGAGCACACCGCGTCTACTTTGAGAAGCACCCGCACCTGGCACCCGTCCACCACACAACAGCGACCGAGCGCATCTCCGAGCTGCTGGCAGAGAACCCAACCTTGCGACCAGTCGAACTGATGCAGGCAGCGCAGTGCAGCAAGACCACCGCCTCCAGGGCCCGCCTCGCCTACTTCGCGGCGCACCCTGAGCAGCAAGCCCATCCGACGGAAAAGCCGCGCCCGACCATCACCCACAAAGCGCCGCGACCTCCCCTGAGTCAGGAGGCTCGCAGGCGCTTAGAAGAGGCGCAGGGCCGCCTGATCGAGCAGGGCCTGCCCGTCACCTATGAGTGGCTGGCGCGCGAGGCTCACATCGGCTACCACGCGATTGCGACGTTTCTGCAAGAGCGGCGCGGGACGAGCCAGAGTGAGGCTGAGCAGGCCCGCGTACAGGAACGTCCGACCGTTTTGTAAGGGGTGGAGAAGAAGAGGAATGGAGGTGGGGAACGAGCAATCTCGCCCGTTCCCCGATGAGGTGAACAGCATGCAGTTAGTCGAGCAACACGTGATTGACCGCAAGGACCCGCGCTACGCCGTGATTGACGAAGCGGCCTTCAAGTCCAAGAACCTGTACAATGTGGCCAACTACGAGATGCGACAAATGTACATCTTCGAGGGCCGCTCTCTCACCTATAACGAGATGGACAAGCGCATGCAGCAGCACGAGGCGTATCAGGCGCTGCCTGCCAAAGTCGCCCAACAGGTGCTCATACAACTCGACAAGGCCTGGACAAGCTTCAAAGAAGCACGCAAAGCCTATGAGGAAGACCCATCCAGGTTCACGGGACGGCCTTGCTTGCCAAAGTACAAGCACAAAACCGAGGGACGCAACATGCTCGTGTACACGGTGCAGGCGCTCAGCAAGCCAGGTGTGAGGGATGGTCTCATTCGACCGTCTGGGCTATCCATCACCGTCGAAAGCGAGCACACCGTTGTCGACCAGGTGCGCATCGTCCCCCGTAACGGCTACTATGTGGTTGAGGTCATTTACACGAAAGCACCCATCCAGGCCAAGGTAGACCCCTCTTTCTGCATGGGCATTGATCTAGGAGTCACGAACTTGGCGGCGATAGCTTCAAACCGAGAGGGCTTTGTCCCTCGCCTGGTTAACGGTCGTCCGCTCAAAGCGTGGAACCAATGGTACAACAAACGCATGAAAGAGCTCAAGAAGAAGCTTCCCAAAGAGGATCGGGAGCGTGTCACCCGCCAGATGGAGCGCATTACCAACACACGCAACCGGCGCATTGACCACTACCTGCACACCGCCAGTAAGCGCATCATTGACTTCCTGGTAGCAAACGGGATAGGAACGGTCATTATCGGGAAGAACCCCTTGTGGAAGCAAGAAGCCAGTATGGGTAGGCGCAACAATCAGAACTTCGTGTCCATTCCCCATGCCCGATTGATTGACATGCTCAGCTACAAAGCGGCATTAGTCGGTATCCAGGTCGAAGTGAGAGAAGAGAGCTATACCAGCAAGGCCAGCTTTCTTGACCTTGACCCGATACCGGACTACAGACCCAACGATGATACCGAGTACGTCTTTAGCGGGAAGAGGACCGGGCGCAGAAATCGCCTGTACCGCGCCAAAGACGGACGCAAGATCTGCGCCGACATCAACGGCGCCTACAACATTTTGCGCAAAAGTAGACCTGATGCCTTCTCGGAGGTAAAGGGAATAGCGGGCTATGTAGTTCACCCCTTACGGCTTGCCGTATAAACGCAACAAAGAAAACATACATTGCGAAATGGATAAGTATGTAGGTTTGATAGGTACCCCATCAAAACGATTAAAGAGTAGTACTCTTGTCATACTAACTCGTCTTCAATCTTCTTACCTCAAAGGAGGGTATTTATGGGCATGACCAACGATGGTCTGTCTTACTGGCAGGCCGACACCGAGGGGATAGAACTCCTCGATACGACGCTTGGCGACCTCTTAGACAGCCGCGCCTACGAAATTCCCGATCAAGAAGCCGTTGTCTATTCCTGCTACCCTGAATTTGGCGGCGTGTTGGATATCTGCTGGACTTACGCCGAGTATCGCGCGCGGGTCAACACGGTGGCGCGAGGACTGATGGCGTTGGGCCTGCAAAAGGGAGACCACGTCGCAGTGTGGGCGGCTAACTTACCAGAATGGCTCTTGCTTATGTTTGCCGCGGCAAAAGCCGGGCTGGTGCTGGTGACGGTCAACCCGGTGTATCGCGCCAAAGAACTGGAATATGTACTCAAACAGGGTGATGTGAAAGCGCTGTTCTTCATGGCCCAGGTGCGGGACCACAACTGCCTGGCGACGGTGCGTTCAATGGTCACGCCCGGCGAGCAGAACGGCGAGGTTACCAGCGAACGGTTGCCGGTGCTGCGCTATGTGTGCTTGATGGGCATGCCTCCCAAGGGTTTATTGGAGCAGCAGGAATGGCGACCAACCATGTTCGGAGAAATGGTAATCGGTGGCGCTACCGTTAGCGAGGAGGCGCTGCGCGAGCGGCAGGCAGAGGTTCAGTCCTCGAACCCGGCGTGGATCATGTATACCTCCGGCACGACAGGTTTCCCTAAAGGGGCCATGCTCACCCATCATAACATTATCAACGATCTGATGATGGGACTCTATCGCTCTAACTCGATGAATACTAAAGGCGCTCGCTATTGCCTCCCCGTGCCATTTTTCCATATTGCGGGAGCGGGCCTCGCAACTGCCGCGGTTGTCGCGAAAATGACGCTGCATCCCCTGCTTGCTTTCGATCCGCTTAAAACGCTCCAGATCATCAAGCAGCAGGGCTGCGAGCAAATGTTTGGCGTGCCAACCATGCTGATAGCCATGCTCCAGCACCCCGAATTCGAGCGGTACAGACCAACAACACTCAAAGTGGTTTTAAGCGCAGGCGCGCCCGTGCCTGTAGCGCTCATGGAGCAGGTCAATAAGCAGATGGGTACTGATGTCGCTATCACTTTCGGCCAGACAGAATCGACCGGCGGCATCACGTATACGCCTCCCGGTGACTCTTTCGAGCGTAAATCGTCGACGGTGGGCATTCCTCACCCCCATATGGATATTAAGATCATCAACCCTGTGACTGGCGAGGTTGTGCCATGCGGGGAAAGAGGAGAACTGTGCTGCCGGGGCATCGCGGTGATGGCAGGCTACTACAACATGCCGGAGAAGACCGCCGAAACGATCGACGTCGACGGCTGGCTGCACACAGGCGACCTGGCAACAATGGATAAGGAAGGCTACATCAATATTGTCGGGCGCCTGAAAGAGATGGTCATTCGCGGCGGCGAGAATATCTTCCCGCGCGAGTTAGAGGAACTGCTGATCCGCCATCCAAAGGTGGCCGATGCGCAGGTGCTGGGCGTGCCTGATGCGTTCTTCGGCGAGGAACTGCTGGCCGTAGTGCTCCCCAAAGAGGGTGAAGAGCTTACAGAACAGGAATTGCGCGACTTCGCGAAAGAGCGCATCAGTCACCAGAAGATTCCGCGCTACTTCCAGTTCGTTCAAGCCTATCCGATGACGGCCAGCGGTAAGGTGCAGAAGTTTGTGTTACGCGAGCACGCAATTAAGGCGTTGGGATTGGAATCTGTGGCGCAGACGCCCACGGCGTGATCGCCCCAATTATTTCTGTCCCACTTTTGCTTCATACAAGCGAATCTCGTTGCGCAAACGCTTGATGCGTTGGCGATAGGCGTCTTCGGGCTGGAGGTAGCCCAGTTTGGGTTTATCGCCCATACTGACATGCCATTTGCGGAACGCCAGGCCAATTTCCGTTTGATAGAGGGCTTTGATGCGCAGCCATTGTTTGAAGCCATATTTGCGCCAGATGCGGCGCTCGGCTTTCGTGCGTTGAAACGAGTTTTGCAACAGCGCGTACTCATTTACGGCGACCACCCCGTTACTGACCTCCACCGCCAGAAACTCGCGAATGACGGCGGCTTCGTGCGCCAGAGATTTGATCAGGATGTATAGCAGGCCGATCTGCGCCAGAAATGGTGGAATATAGTTGCCGATGATGGCAAGCAGCGCCAGGTTTACGACGGCGCTATTATCGCCAGAACTGCGGATAACGGCGCTGGCCTGAAAATCCACGAAATCGAAGAAACTGTGCAGGCCGACAGCTACAAGAAACCCGATTAGCGGAATGACAATCTGTTTCCAGCGCACCTTAGTATGGCGAATGTAGCCAAGCGCGGCGCCAAAGCACGCGATAAAGGTGGAATGACCAAGCCACCCCAGAATAATGCGGCCAACAATCAGGAAAACCAGGAAGTTTTTGGAGTTCAGCGCAAAATAATTGAAGTTTTCGACCATCGCAAAGCCCGCGCCGATCAAGGCTCCATACACGATGCCATCGGTGACATTATCAAATTCGTCACGCAAGATGATGAACAGCAAGATCAGCCCCAGGCCTTTAATAGTTTCTTCGGTGATGCCCGCGTTGAGGCCCTGGAAGACGACGCGCAGGACTTCACTGGTATTGTTGGGATCAAAGGCGTTCTGCAAAAAGGTGTCAACATTCTGTTCGATGAACAGCGCGGGCGGGATAGCGATGATGGCTCCCCATAAAAATGCCGCCAGGCGTAAGAACCACGGTTCCCGCTCGAAACGATCCATAAAATTCACGAGCAGGTTGATGCCGATGGCAGGTACCAGCGGAATAGTGAGCGCGGCTACGATATTTAAGACGCCTTCATGTAAGGCGGAGGAGCCGACATAGGTGTTGAGGATGATGGTAATCATTGCGCTGATGGTAAGTATAGCAATGCCAATGCCTGCGATCAGCCAGCGAGTACGGATGCCCATGCGTTGGGGTAATGCAAACTGCATCGTGACACCTGCACCCAGGACGCTCTCTTCCTCTTCATCCTCCCAGTCTTGCGCTTCTTGTTCCGGCTCTGGTTGTTCTGGCAGTGAGACAGGGCTATAGCGTGCCAGCGTTGATAAACCGTCAGTGGGAGGAGAGACTTCTCGTATACGCACGGTCGGAATGGTGTCAACAGCCTGAGGGTTCCTGGACCCATTCTGCATACTGGTAGAAGTATTCATAGCAGGAGGGGTATTAGAAGTGTTGGGCGCAATCAGTTGCAACATGGTGCTGCCGAGAACAAGCACATCTTGTGGCTGCATTGGTCGGCTTTCGCCGCCTGGAACAGGCAGTCCATTGACACGCACGATATTTCTGGCGGTCAGGTTGATGATATGCCAGCCGATATGATCCAGCACCAGGCGAGCATGTTCGCGCGAGACAGTCGGGTCCATCAGGATGATGTCATTGCTCAAGGCTCGTCCGATGCTGGTTTCATAGTGCGAAAGGACATGCACAAGGCCATCTTCCGGCAACCATCCCGTGGGATATTTCCCCAGGGCATTTGTTGTGTTGACGGCTGAGCGAGCAGGTTTCACCCGCACAACACGCAGCACCCCAAAGTTTTGATTCATATACTTTTCCTGGGTTCTTCTCGCTCCAGGTCTGGGCTATGCTGGAGCGGGATAAAATCTCCATGAAATTCTTCAACCAGGCGGGCTAATTGCTCCCAGTGCATGAGCACCGAGGCATAACGCTCCCAGTAGTCTGGTCCCTCCTCTTCAACCTGTCGCCAAAAAGTATACGCTTCATAACTGCTAAACACGCTGATCATCAGATACCGTGCTTCAGCTTCTTGAGTCAGACGTACCAGCGAGAGCTGTTGTAAACCCGGAATCCAGCGATGCATTTCCGCGATGCCGGTAGCAGCTAACGCCTCAAGTTCAGCATTTGAAGCCCCTGTTTTCAAGTGCCAGACCCGTACGGAGCAAAACTCACCCATAATTCCCCCTCTATTACATATTCTAGCAAGCAAGCATATTCTCAGGATTCTCTGGCACCCAGGGGCTGAGAACCTCTAGTAACCTTCAGACTTTAACAATATACATGGGAATGAAACGATTGACAAGAGGAAAAAGGGCCTGACAGTCCTAACGCGCCTCTGCGACGAGATCTGCACGAATACGTTGCACACCCTGACCAATGGTTTCCGCCTTGATGATACGAAAGCGTCCCATATCGCCGGTATGAGGCACATGCGGTCCGCCGCAAACCTCCATCGAGTAATCCCCAATCTTGTAGACTTTGACCAGGTCACCGTAGCGCTCACCGAAGAAGGCCAGCGCCCCTTGATCAAGTGCCTGTTGTAAGGGCATCACCTCCACCGTGGTCTTAAGGTCGCGCGAAATTTGCTGGTTCACAATCTCCTCAACGCGCCGTATTTCCTCTCCGGTCAGCTTCTTCGGGTGCGAGAAATCAAAGCGCAGCCGCTCCTGAGTAATGTTGCTTCCCATCTGGCGCACATGCGTCCCTAGCACATCACGCAGCGCCTGGTGTAACAGGTGCGTCGCAGTGTGCAGTTGCGTCGTACGCTCACTATGATCGGCCAGGCCGCCCGCAAACTTTTTCGAATTGGCCTGGCGTGAGCGCTCCTGGTGCTGCTTGAAAAGCAAATTGAAGCCGTCTAGATCAGCGCTCAAACCGCGTTCCTGTGCCAGCTCCGCCGTCAGGGTCGGTGGGAAGCCAAAGGTATCAAAGAGCCGGAAGACCGCTTCGCCTGCCAGAACCGACTCACCCCGCTGGCGCAGCCCCTCCTCCATTTTCTGAAACTCACGCAGTCCTCGCGCCAGTGTTTGCCCAAAGCGTTCCTCCTCGCGTGTCAATTCATCCAGAATAGTTGGCTGCCGCTCTACCAGCTCTGGATAAATCTGCCCGTAGCGAGCGATTACCGCCTGCGCCACCTCAGCGATGAAGGTGCGCGGCATGCCCAGTTCATGCCCGCATCGCACCGCGCGACGAATCAAGCGGCGGCAGATATAGCCCTGCTCTACATTACCAGGCACCACACCATCGGCAATGATGAACGTTGCCGCCCGCAGGTGATCTGAGATGATACATACCAGCCGCCGTTCCTCTTCTATCGTAGGGGCGCGATTTATCGCGCCCACGTTCTCCTGGCGCTTGCATAGTTCGTTGATGCGTTGCACAATAGGTGTGAACAGGTCAGTAGTATAGACATCACTGGTTCCCTGGTGCACACAAAGCATGCGTTCCAGGCCAAGCCCCACGTCAATGTTACGTTGCCTGAGCGGCACGTAGGTACCCTCCGCCGTTTTGTTGTACTGCATGAAGACGTTGTTGCCGATCTCAATATATTTCCCGCAGCCACAACCCGGCTGGCAATCGGGGCCGTGCTTTGGGCGGCCCGTGTCGTAGAAGAGTTCAGAGTCGGGGCCACAAGGACCTGTCGTGCCTGCTGGCCCCCACCAGTTATCCTTTTTAGGCAGGTAGTAGATACCGGCCTGGGGAATGCCCAACTCCAGCCATACCTGTACCGCCTCGTCGTCACGGGGAGCATCGCTATCACCTGCGAAGACAGTGACCGAGATGCGCTCCTGCTCCAACCCCAGCACACCTGTAAACCATTCCAATGTCCAACGTAGTGAATCCTGCTTCCAGTAGTCACCAAGTGACCAGAAGCCCAGCATCTCAAAGAAGGTGTTATGGCTGATGTCACCTACTTCTTCAATGTCATCGGTGCGCAGGCACTTTTGCACATTCGCCAGTCGCCGCCCACCGGGATGGGTCTCACCCAGCAGGTAAGGCACAAGCGGTTGCATCCCTGCGCTAATAAACAGCGCGGTCGGGTCGTTTTCTGGCACCAGCGGAAGCGAGGGGATAATGGTGTGCCCACGCTCCGCAAAGAAGCTCAAGAATAATTGTCGCAGTTCGTCTCCTGTCATAAAATGTTCCTTTCTTGCGGGTGTGTATACAAACAAAAAACCCGCCCTCAGATCAACTCTAAGGGCGGGCTAGAATGCCCGTGGTACCACCTCAATTGGAGTTGTAAACTCCCACTCTACACCTGGCTCCGCTCTAATTGCGACACCAGGCGGCCCCGTTAATGGTGGGCTACCAAATACCTCCAGGGTGGCCTGCATATTTCACGCTGCGCTGAGCTTCCACCGCCCTCAGCTCGCTGATGCGCCCGGGTATGCTTCATCCCCTTCAACGGTACTACCGTCTCTTTGTTGTCAGTATAGCATTGATGACTGACAGCAGTCAATAATTTGCAATCCCTATTCTTTAGCTCACTTTCTCAGGGGCGGCGAGCAGCTGCTGAATGGTTGCCAGGAGTGTATTGAGGGTCAAGGTTCTCTCGCTTGGAAGCATTTTTGCCCGATCATGCATTTTGATCTCGGCGGATCGGTTGCTAAGTACGAGGGTGGGAAGCCCATCATAGCCCTCCATCTTCTGAAACTGCTCGTAGAGTTCAAAACAGTGCATTTCGTGCATGCCATCTGCGATAATCAGCAGGTTTGGACGCAGATACCGGGCGAATTGCAAGGCCGCGTGGCAGGTGGTAGCGGTCGCAACATGGTCAAAGCCCTGCTCGAAAAGAAAGGCGCTCAACTGGCTGGCTTTATCCGGGTTCCTCTCCACGACGAGCGCGCGCGCCTTTGGGGGATCAACGGGTACTTTCCTCTTCATTAGAAAGAAATCAACTCCATGCTCTGGGAAACTATGGGCTGTAAACCAATACCGTGTTTATACTACCACGTTTCTTTCCCTCGAAAGGACTCAACAGTCAGACCAGCTAATGTTCAGTGGCATAGCGGGTCGCGGCGCAGCGCGAAGCAACCTGCACGTCACATAATCAATTGCAGGTTGCTCGCTAATACCTGGCCGGTAAGTTCCTGTGGTGCCCTGCTCATAACCGTCCCATTCCGATTGATGAAAATCGTTTGGGGCAAAGATGTGATGCCGTATTTGGAGCCAACCGACCCATCCGCGTCCAGCACAATCGGGTACGTGATGCTGTAGAGCCGTAAAAAGCTTACACCGTCACCGTTTGCTTCCTGAAAATCAATCCCCAGGAAGACCACATCTTTCCCCTGCCCTTGCACCTGCTTCCAGGTACGTTCCAGAAGCGGCAGCTCCTCCTTACATGGCGCGCACCATGAAGCCCAGAAATTCAAGACAACCGGCCTACCCTTAAAATTTGAGAGCGAAAGCGCGCTCTTCCCGGTACCCGGACTCAGCATTGCCAGCGCAAAATTCGGCGCGGGATGGCCGACAAGAGGATCCGACCCGGCATTTGGTGCCGGTGTGAGCAATTGCGTCAAGATCAGCGCAAGTAATCCCACATTCACCAGGCTCACCACACAAAATACCAGAATCCTGCGCCTGCGCTTATTCTTGTGATTTTTCAAAAATAAATCGTCCATACTATCTCTGCCTCCATCCAAAAGAAGATGCTAGAATCGCTTGCGGGCAGAACGTTGACCGGCCAGCCGCTTCTGGTAGTATCTCCACGAGAGCCAGAGCGTACCCAGCAAGAGTACTCCTGCTAGCACCATCGAGATGATGAGCAAGAGGCTACTGGTGGGCATCGCCGCTGATGACTGAGTTGCCGTCTGCTGTGGGGAAGATGTAGGACTATAAACAGGTGGATAGAGTCCGGTGATAATGAAGTGCGGAGTTCCACCGACCGCGATGCTGATAATGATACTTCGCCCCAGGATGTCGAGCATGAGTACCTGGCCGTTGGAGAGCGCCACGAAGCCGAGTTGCCCGTCGCTGGTGATGGCGACGGATTGCGGGGAACCGCTGATGCGGAGAATGCGCGCCGGTTCCCGCGGCGTCACCGTTGTGCCCGCTGTGATAGGAGCCAGGACATCCAGTAGATTATGCTGCCGATCGGGCACATAGACCTCGCTGGTGTTCGCATCATAATCCATCGGGCCAAATTGTCCCCCACTAAGCAGCGTCTGCACAACCTTCCGTGTACTCAGGTCAACAGCAACGATCGTACCGTCACGGGTGGTAACATAAGCGGTAAAACCACCAGGGATACAGATATTTTCCGGTCCACCGGCAACAGGTACTGAGCCGAGCAGGTGTCCGTTCACCTCGAAGACCGTGAGCGCAGTGCTCCCGGTGATCCACAGCTGATTAGGAGTTGATGGAGTGGCATCAGCTGCCGTCGATGCTGCCACTGCCAGTCCATAGACGGGTTCATGCGTCTCGAAAGTTCGTTGGATTGTGCAGGTCGCGGGATCAAGCGCGCGCACGTTCGTGTCTCCCTGACCTGCTGCATACAGCACTGTTGAGTCCAGGCTGAGTGCTAGAAGCGATGGTTGACCAGGAAGGCTCGCCTTGCAGAGAGTCTTTCCTGTTTTCGCAGCGATCACCGCAACTCGTCCCAGCGTTGGCTGCGTCACATACAGTGCATGCCCATCAGGACTCAGTAAGATAGTGCGCGGATGCCCATCTACAGCAATCGTCCCAGTTACACGCCCTTGTGCGATATCAATGATGCTGATGCCTTGGGCAGACCCTGCAACATAAGCGAGTTGAGGGGCTCCCCCATCTGCATAGGCTGGTGAAGGGAACAATCCCACGAGCAATAACAACGTATAGAGAAAACACCAACCATAGAAATATCTGCGCGAGATCGGATTCGTCACCATATTTTCCCTTCAATGCATCTTATGCCCTGCTTAGTAGAGTATTGTACTGTAACTCTTCCCCGTTGCAAAGTATATTCAGGAATCACAAAGATGTCACAAATATATGGTACAATACGTGTATTGAACAGCGACCCGTAACGCGAGCAAAGCATACCTCCCTTTCCTGCTGAAACCCGGCAGTGCGCCCGGAGGGCAGCGAGCGAACGAAATGATGATACCGGGAAATGGTGAAATGGCCGCCACCAGGCGAGAAATAGGGCAGAGAGGGCGCTGGTACAAACCTCTGCGCTGTTCTATCTGTACGAGTTTTATCTGGTTTCACCCCATTGTACTCGAAGAGCCGGTTGAAGCGCCAGAACCGCGTCACGAATGGGTGCTCTGCAAACCTTGCCACGAGGCGCTGCTCGTAGAATTGCGCCGATCCTCCATACGTTCACCTGTGCGCCTGCGTATCGCAATGGGCCTTGTGGCAGCCGATCGTTCTCCCAAAGCCTATACTATGAGTACCCCTATGCGCGAACAGCAGGAATTCCAGCGAGAATTCGCCTGGTTCACGTGGTTGCTGATCCTTTTTGCCCTCTTGCACCTGGTCATCCTGGTCATCATCTGGGCGGTACCCAAATAAAACAGTTCCCTATCTCATGAGCCAGGTCTTTTGCCTCACTCACACCTTGCTTCAGAAATGCATCTATAACTTTGTGCAAGCTATCAAAGTTACATTCAGAGATATGTAAAAGTCGAGACAAGTGAGGGCAAAAGTTAGGCAAGATCACCATATAATCACAAGCGTTGCATCGACTTTTGAACAGCCCTGAGTTATATCATCAAATGCTTCAATTTCCCTTCTTTTTATGATATACTACTATCATACTCGAAGCTGGGATCAGGGAGAATTTTTTCTGGCACCCTTGAACTTTTCACGCTATGAATGGAGGTGAAGAGCTTAGAAAATCGAATAGATTCTGATTACAGTGGATGTCTATAGTAGAGTATTTGATGAGTAAGACATCCAACTGATGTAATGCATGTAGCCATACTAGTTAGCCGCAAACAAGGAGGTCTGCATGAAACAGCGTTCATCAGGCTTTGTCATTGGTATCGTTTTATCGATTATTTTAGGTTTCGGCATAGTAGCCCTAATCGCGCTGGGTCTTCGCTCAACCGAGGGCCTTGGTTACGAACCCGATGTGTTGCAAGCGACTAAGGGACCCAACGGCGCAACACTCAATATCTCCACGTACCCTGACAGTATGGTATGTCATCCCGACGCACCCAACCCGGAAATCAACTGGGTCACCTATTGCCCAAGTACTAGCTGGGAACTGCCCGCGAATAGCCTCATCACTGTTGTCATCAACCAATACGACAGTGCCTCGGGCTTGTACAACGATTTCTTCCAAAAAGTGCAGGGAACCGTTGGAAACGTCGCGATGTACAACCATAAGCCCATGAGCCAGATCAACGGGGATGATGCTGCCCACACGTTTACCATTCAATCACAACCTGACGAGACAAACCCGATATTCGTCAGCGTCCCGCTCCTCGGGGTTCCAGACAACGCTCCTCCCCAGGCGAACGGTTACCCGAAGCCCAACGTCATCATGTTCCAGTTCCACACGGGACCCGCCGGCCACACCTACATCTGGCACTGCTATGTCCCTTGTGGCAACGATCGCGAATCTCCCTATGGATTTAGCGGGCCGATGTCCACTACCGGGTACATGGCTGGAACGATAACCGTAACGAATTATTAAGGGGGGCAACATGTCTGAAGCTAACATCGAGGGAAACGGCGGTAATGGTTCACCAACGCCAGCAGAGCCACGCCATCTGCGCCGCGTCCTCATCATCTGGGCGGTGCTCTCCGTGATTGTGATTGCGATCTGGCTGGCCGTAGCCCAGTTTATCCTCCCACAGGCTGCAAGTTCGCTTGACGTCGCCGATAACCTCACGTTTCTCTTACTTACCGTTCTGGCTGTACCGGTGTCCCTGTTCGTCTTTGTCTTTCTTGGCTACAGTCTGATCGTCTTCAGAGTTCAAGGCAGGCCCACGGAGGATGGTGTGCCCTTACAGCCCAGCCCAGTGTTGCAGGTCGGGTGGTTAGGCATCACCTCCCTGCTGTGCCTGTTCCTGCTCATCTGGGGCCTGGTTGCTTTCTACCAAGAGACCGCCGCGGCCTCAACCTCTAACACCCTGGTCGTCAACGTGACCGCGCAGCAATGGCAGTGGACGTTTAACTATCCACAGTATGGCGCGACCAGCGCTGGAGCTCAGGTCATTGAGCTGCCGGTGAATCGCCCGGTGGAGTTCTACGTCACCTCGAAAGATGTACTGCACGGCTTTTCCATCCGCGCCTTTGGGGTACGCGTCGATGCAAACCCTGGGCAAGTGACCACCACAGTAGTCATAACCCCCAACCAGATTGGCTCGTACACCGTGAACTGCGTGGAAATATGCGGGCTCCTTCACTCCTATATGTGGGAAGCGGTGAATGTGGTCAGTACTAATGCGTTCAATTCCTGGATAGTAAGCCAAGGAGGCCACTTATGAGCAGTACAACTGGAACTGGCAGTACAACCGTAGCCGTGGCCAGGCGCCCAAATCTCATCAACAGCCTTTTCCCGAGCGTAATTGCCGGGATCGTACTCGGCGTGGCTGGCGCTGCTATCGCTGGCGTGCTGGTGAACAGGATTACAACAGCGTACAGTCCTGACAGTGTCCCTAACGACGATGCAGTGGCCGCGGCTGTCTACACCGCCTGGGTGCTCTTCTTCATGATAGGCGTTGGAGCCTTCAACGGGATTTTCAAGTGGGCTTTTAGTCGCCACGATCCCACACCCGCCGAAGAACTCCAGCTGGCTGGCAAAGATCAGGGCCTCTGGCGCTACTTCCGCTTCACCACCGACCACAAAGTAGTCGGCATGCAATACCTGGTCACCGTGTTTGTCCTCTTCTTCGTAGGCTCAATGGGCGCCTTCATGATCCGCCTGGAGCAATCAAGACCCGGGGCAATCTTCTTCAACCCTGCCACGTACAATACCATTGTGGGCATACACGGCATGATCATGATTGCCACCACCATCATCATGATCAGCGGTCCTTTCGGCAACTTCATCCTCCCCATCATGATCGGGGCGCGCGACATGGCGTTCCCCCGGCTCAACGCGCTGAGCTACTGGCTGCTTTTCACCGCCATTCCTGTCTTCTTGTCCACCCTGGTCCTGGGCGGCTTCCCGACAGGATGGACCGGCTACGCGCCGCTTGCGGTTCAGGAATTAACGCCGGGCATGGACGCGTACTGCTTCCTTATCCTGATCTTTGCTATCTCAACCACGATCGCGGCCGTGAATATCCTCACGACGGTGATGGTTTTGCGCACGAGGGGCATGACCTGGGGACGGCTTCCGATCTTAGTCTGGGGCATCGTACTCTCGGTCGTCCTTAGTTTGACCGCATTCCCTTCGTTCATCATATCTCAGGTCCTGGTTATGATGGACCGGATCTTCCAGACCTCCTTCTTCCTTGCCGCTTCCGGCGGGAGTAACTGGCTGTACGAGCACCTGTTCTGGTTTATGGGGCATCCCGAGGTGTATGTGATCGCCCTACCCGCTATGGCAGTAGCGGCTGAGGTAACCGCGGTGTTTACTCGCAAGCCGGTGTTTGGCTATCGACTGCTGGTGAGCGGCCTGGTCGGTATCAGTGTCCTGAGCGTGATCGTCTGGGGGCATCACCTCTATACGAGTGGGTCAGAGAACGCCCTGACCGCTCCTTTTATGCTCGATACAGAGCTCATCTCGATTCCCACCGGCCTCTTCTTCCTGGTACTTGTGGGGATGCTCTGGAGAGGGAAGATCTGGGTCACGGTTCCCTTCTTGTTTGTGTGCGGCGTGCTGGTCAACTTCGTCATTGGAGGAGTCACAGGCATCTACCTGGCCGATCTGCCTACCGATGAGATTTTGCATGGCGGGATGTTTGTCACCGCGCACTTCCATTTCACGCTCGTCGGGGCCGGGGTCTTCGGGTTTTTCGCCGGCCTCTATTACTGGTTCCCCAAGATGGTGGGTAAACGCCTCAACCCGCTGCTGGGACAGATCCATTTCTGGCTGTTTGAAATCGGTTTTGTTGGAACATTCACAGCACTGTTCTACGCGGGCCTACAGGGTGAACCTCGCTGGTCGGCGAACATTGCTCCCCCGTTTGTCACCGCCAATACGATCGCCAGCCTGTTTGCCATCCTGATCGCGGCATCGGTGTTTACGTTCATCTACAACGTGATTTATACCCTCGTGCGCGGCGAGCCTGCTGTTGCCAACGAGTGGGGCGGTAAAACGCTTGAGTGGACCTTGCCAACCCCGGTCCCACTGGAGAATTTTGAAGAACTGCCCGTGGTGACCTCCTTGCCCTACGACTATGGGTCGCCTTTGCCGGAACCGGTAACTCCGGTAGCAGATATCCGGGGCGCTATCACACAGGCACCCATACAACCACAAGGAGAGAATTAAGAGCCCGAGAGGAGGGATACCATGGATACATTCTTAGAGCCCACGCACGAACTGGAGCCGCACGTTAAGGTGGCGCGAGCGCGAGCGGGCGTACTGATGCTCATCGTATCGGATGCTCTGGCTGTCCTCGCTATCCTGGCCGCGGGCGGTTACTTGAGCGCCCTCAATACGGAGGGCCAGTACAAGATTGCCGGGGACTTTGCTCCACCCTTCGTGCCGGGGCTTCTGATCGCCATCGGCCTGGTACTGAGCGGACTCGCCTACTTCTGGTGGGAACGAAGAGCGCGCAAGCCCGGGCAGACAGGCCAGGCATCTTTTTTCCTGTTGGCCCTGGTGCTTATGCTCGCGGCAGGGGTAGGCGAAACCTGGATCGGCGAGACCCTGAGATACGGCGTCCCTATCCATGCCTACGAAAGCGTGCAATTGCTGGTGGTCTGGTTTGCAGCAATCCACCTCCTGCTGGCCGCGATTATAGGCTTGTTGCTCGGCGGGCGCATCCTGCGCGGCAGGCTGGTCGGGCATGAGTTCATCGCCGAGGTGACCGGCTACTGGTGGTACTATACGATAATCGCCAGCCTCCTCCTGTGGCTGTTCGGCATGCTTCTTACGTAAGACAAGCTGCTGCCAGGTGGAGGTACCATCATGAGTATCTGGGTTGATGCAAATGGGTGGCCAATTCCACCCATTCTATTGCTCGGATGTCTTGTCGCCGAAATTCTGTACTTTCGTGGATGGCGCGTACTCGTCAAAGCGGAGCAGAGGAAGACTGCCACAGCCACAACTTCGCCTGAATTGACCGGTTCTGGCGCATATCAGTGGGACAGCTGGCTCTGGCGCGGTGCTTACTTCCTGGGCGCTATCTTTTTTGCCCTTGTCGGAGATTCCGCTCCAGTTGACATACTCTCTGGCAGGTTCTTCTGGGTTCACATGATCCAACACCTGTTCTTGCTAGTCGTCATGGCCCCGCTGCTCGTAGCTGCGGCCCCGCTGCGGCCGTTGTGGTTGGGACTACCAGGCTGGGTGCGACGGCTCTTCGAGGCATCGGCAAAGCTGCAAGCGGAACGTGACCTCTACCAGGTCGGGCAGCGGGTGGGACGTTGGCTGAGGCAGCCCGCTGTCTCGTGCGTGCTCTTAATCGCCGGAATCTGGGTGTGGCACTGGCCCGCCCTTTATGATCTTGCTCTGACAAACGACGCCATCCACGATTGGTGCGAACATTTGACCTTTCTTGCTGTGAGTGTCCTTTTCTGGACGCAGGTGATACCATCGCCGCCGCTCCGCCCTCGCCTGGGCTACATTGGACAGATGGTGTGCTTGGGAGTGGCTATATTCCAAAATGTTGTTCTGGCGGTGCTGCTCGCATTTGCCCAGGCACCCCTCTATGCCCCTTATGCCCACCTGGCCGCTGCGCCAGGTGTATTCTCTGCATTGCAAGATCAGCAACTTGGAGCAGGCATCATGTGGACATTCGGCGACCTCCCTTTCGGGATCGCGCTCAGTGTCCTCTTACACGGGTGGCTTGTCTCGCAGTCGGATGATGCAAGCATCGCGATACAATCGCATCACAACGCGGAGGGGCAATCGCTGGAAAAAACAGGGAGTGTCACGTGAATGCATTCAAATACTACTCATTATGCCTCCTGACCGTAGGTAGCACGCAGTGCATCGGAGGCATGCATAACAAACCGGTACGGATCCCCTGAAAGGACACGATCATGCGGCATCCAGATGGTATGCAGAAACTGGCTCTAACTGCCCTTATTGCCACTTCAGCACTCGTTATAATTGCCGCGACTGTCTGGGGAATCAGGCTTTTCACAATGTCTCGCAACCAGACAGCCACCCAGTCGACAAACCAGGCTAACTATCCCATTGGCGGCTTTCCAATGAATGGCAATCTCGCACCCGACTTCAATCTCGTCGATCAGTTCGGTCACTCGGTCACCCTCTCTTCCATGCGCGGTCACGAGGTAGTGCTGGCTTTCATCGACTCGCGCTGCAAGACCCTTTGTCCACTGACGGCTGAAATCATGTATAATGCCAAAAAGCAGCTGGGGCCTTCTTCATCCGAGCAGGTTGCTCTGGTCGCCATCAATGCCAATCCTGTTGCAAACAGCGTAGCTGCGGTGCAAGCCTGGTCCATCAATCATGGCATGCTGCACCAATGGTTATTTCTTACAGGAACAGCACAACAGCTCCAATCCGTCTACCATCAGTATGGTTTGTATGACCAGGTTACCTCAGATGGGCAGGTGACGCACGACCCGGCCATGTACATCATCGACGCCAATGGTCGCGAGCGCCTCTTTTTCGAAACATTTGACTCAAATACCGCATCCGATCTCAGCAGTGAAGAAATCGGGCTGGAGGCTGGCATGCGGCAGTGGCTGCCGCAGCCATAGCAAAGGAGTCCCCTAATGACGATCATACGCCGCGTAGCATGGGCAGCGACTGTCGTTACCTATTTTCTGATCGCCCTCGGTGGCACAGTTCTCGCTACCGACTCCGGCCTGAGTTGCCCGGATTGGCCGTTTTGCTACGGCCAGGCATATTACTCAGGAACATATCACGTGTTTCTTGAGCAATTCCATCGCTTCACTGCCGCGGCCATCAGCATCTTGATCGTGCTGCTGCTGATCGGGATTATCAAGTGGGCGCGTAAAGATCGTGCGCTGCTCACGATGGCCATTGCTGCTCCCATACTGCTGGCGATCCAGATTGTGCTGGGAGGCTTGACGGTTCTCTGGCAACTGCCGCCGCAGGTCATTACGGCCCACCTGGGTACGGCCCTGGCAATCTTCGCCATCGTGATCACGATTGCCGTACTGAGCGGCAAAAACACACCGAGTAAAGAGCATCCTGCCAACACGCGCAAATTCGCGCAGTTAGCCATCAGTAATGCCCTGCTGGTCTATATCCTCATGCTGCTCGGTTCGTATGTAACCGGCAGCGATGCAGCCCTGGCCTGTCTGGGCTGGCCGTTCTGCACGCCCGCCCCGGGGACCGTGAGCAATCACCTCGCGGCTATCAATATCCTGCACCGCGTTTTTGCTGTCTTCGTCGGCCTTGTCATGCTCTGGACTGTGATTTCGGCCCTGCGCCGCTGGCGAGTTGCGCGGGGGCAGGCGATTGTCGCGCTGGTCGGCGGCGTTCTCTTTGTGTGCCAGGCGATTGTCGGGGGCTTAATTGTGCTGCTCAAAGAACCGGCGTTTGTGGCGGGGTTGCACCTAGCTCTCGCGACCGCCGTCTGGGGTACGCTGGTACTTCTGGCCGCGCTCGCATCCAATCAACTGCGCGCCGCGCCGCAGCAGCAGGAGATAGAGGAGATGGAGCAAGCGGAGGCCGAGGAGAAAAAAGAAACCGGCCTGGTACGGCAGACCATCGCCAATTACATCGATTTGATGAAGCCGCATGTGACAGTGCTGCTGCTCGGCGTAACGGCGGCGGCCATGTCCATTGCCAACCAGGGTTTGCCCCCGCTTGCCCTTGTCATCCCGACGTTGCTTGGCGGCGCGATGGCGGCAGGCAGCGCGAACTGCATCAACTGCTATATCGACCGCGACATCGACCAGATCATGGGGCGCACGCAGCGCCGTTCACTACCCTCCGGGCGTGTGGAACCCCGGCAGGCGCTGGTATTTGGTATCATCCTGGGCATAAGCGCATTCTTTATTTTCATCGCCTTCGTCAACCTGCTCAGCGCGGTGCTGGCCTGTTCCGCCATTCTCTTCTACGTTTTCGTGTACACGCTCGGTCTCAAGCGCACCTCGACGCAGAATATCGTTATCGGCGGCGCCGCGGGGGCTGTACCGGTGCTGGTCGGCTGGGCAGCCATCACGAACAGCTTGAGCCTGCCCGCTATCTGGCTCTTCGCCATCATCTTCTTCTGGACGCCTCCGCACTTCTGGGCCTTATGTCTGCTGATCCAGAAAGACTACGAAAAGGCGGGCATCCCCATGCTGCCCATCGTCAAGGGCGAGGCGGAGACACGGCGGCAAATACTGCTCTACTCGCTGCTCGTGCTGGCTGTCACCCTCGTGCTCTTCGCCATAGGCGCCATGGGCTACTTCTACCTGGTCGGAGCCTTGATCCTGGGCGGTGGGCTGGTCTACCTCGCCATCCGCCTGTGGCGCGATCAATCCAAGAAGTGGGCGCGCACGCTTTTCTGGTACTCGAATATGTACCTGGCTGCCATCTTCGCCATCATGGTGCTGGACCGCGTGATACATTAGCAAAGTAGCACCAGGCAGTCTTCTTGACAAACTGAAGCATTTAGATGTATAATGCATATAGATGCTGAAATGATATCATCTGTAGGCGCATATAAATGCAATCTACATATTGAAGAGCTTCACTTGAAAGAAGGGCCAACAACGTATCGGGACCGGCTTCCCCCCTCAAATGAAGCTCGACAGTCCATCAGTAAGGAGTTCATCAGGTGAGTAACAGCACCCAGAACTTTGCACCGCTGCCTTTGATTGGAACGCAGGCCACCCTGTCTCGTTCCATAACCGAGGATGATATTCTCCTCTTCGCCCTCGTAAGTGGAGATCACAATCCCATCCACCTTGATGCAGAATATGCCGAGCGCTCGTTTTTTGGCAAACGCATCGCTCACGGCTTCCTGATTGGCTCGCTGATCTCAGCGGTATTGGGCAACGCGCTCCCTGGGCCGGGCAGCATCTACCTGGGACAAACCTTGAAGTTTCTCGCCCCCATTCACATCGGCGATACCGTCACCGTTACCGTCAAAGTGGTCGCGCTGCGCGAGGAGAAGCGCATTGTCACGCTGCATACCGCATGCATCAATCAGCATGGTACACTGGTATTAAGCGGCGAAGCCACCGTCAAATACATGCGCGAGGCCGAAGCAGCGTAACACTCTGTTGGTCTTCATTTACTATTGTGAGCGGTTTGTGAGAGAATAAATAAGCGACTGTGACCGATTTGAGAGGCGTATGAGCTAAGCTTTTACCGTGAAAATATGAGCGCTCGCTCTTCTCGCAGGAGAGAGGCCGCTGGAAGGAAAGGAACTATCGACTGCCATGAGCAAAGAACCAGAAGCGAGTAATCCACTGGATCCCTTTGGCGCCTTGAATACCATGCGCGATGCCAGTATGCAAACCTTGAATGCGATGCGTGATGCCAGTATGCAAAGCTGGTCCAAATTGATGATCGACTTCGTCAATTCCGAGGCCTACAGCCAGGCAACGGGTCAGTGGTTAGATAGCTATTTGACGATGTCACAACCATTCCAGCGCGTGATCGAAAAGACCACGACGCAGGCCCTGACGAGTTTGAACATGCCGGTGCGTAGCGATGTGATAAGCCTGGCGGAACGTCTGACCAATGTTGAGATGCGCCTGGATGACCTGGATGCCAAGCTCGATGATATCCTGCGCGCGATCCGCTCCCTTCCTTCGCCACAGCAGACTGCAGAGGCACCCTCGTCCGATCACGTGGCAGATACATCCACAACACGTGCCAAAGCCAAAGCAAAGGAGGTTCACTAATGTTATCCTCACCCCTACCCAAGATTCCACCCGAACTCGAAAGCGAGCTGAAGCGGATTGAGGAGAACGCGCGAACCCTGGTGCGGGTAAGTACCACCCGTGCGACCATTGCCCAGACGCCCAAGCAGGTGATCTGGACGCTCAACAAAGCCAGGCTGTACCGCTATGTTCCCGTTGTTCCCGCCGAGCAGCGGCATAAGGTGCCCTTATTTCTGGTGTTCGCACTGATGAACCGACCCACTATCCTCGACCTGCGGCCGGGCCACAGCTTCATCGAATACATGGTCAAGCAGGGTTTCGATATCTACTTGCTTGACTGGGGAGCGCCGGGACCCGAGGACAAGGGGCTGAGTTTCGATGATTACGTGCTGGATTATCTGCCGCGCGCCATCCGCAAGATAAAAGCTGTCTCAGGCTCTGAGGAGTTGAGTATGCTCGGCTGGTGCATCGGCGCCATTCTCTCCACCATGTATGCTGCCCTGCGTCCCGATGACGGCCTCAAAAACCTGCTGCTGCTGACGGCCCCGCTGGATTTCAGCGACAAGACGGCGGGCGGCTTTGTGCGCTGGGTGAACGATCCACACTTTGACCCCGAGAAGATTATCGACGCCTTCGGTAATGTGCCGGGCGAGATGATCGACTACGGCGCCAAGGCGCTCAAGCCGGTCGAGAACTATATCGGCTCCTACCTGACGCTGTGGGATAACCTGGAGAACCCGCGCGCCGTGGAAGCGTGGCACGCCATGAACACCTGGGTCACCGATCTCATCGACATGTCCGGGGCCGTGTACCGCCAGCTCATCGGGGATCTGTACCGCCAGAACAAGCTCATTGAGGGCAAGATGGTGCTGCGCGGCGAGCGCGTCGATCTGAGCCGTATTCGTGCCAACCTGCTCAACGTGATTGCCCTGGCTGACCACATCTCGCCGCCCTGCCAATCGGAGAGCATCATGACGAAGGTCGGCAGCAAGGATCAGCTCTTGCTGAAGGTGAAAGGTGGCCATATCGGCATGATGGCCGGTAGCGGCGCACAGAAGTACACCTGGCCACATATTGAGGAGTGGCTCATCGCCCGCTCGGATTGACACAGATTGCAGGTTTGCTCATCTCTACCGCCGGGCGTTCGTTCTGAATGTGCCCCGTTTTCATGGTGTGCCAGGGCGCGGGCTTGTCCGCGCCCTGGCACACCATTCTACTATGCCTTCGCTTCTCTGCTCATGTAGTCGTTTATTTCGTTCATGAGCATCTCCTGGACCTGGTCGATACTCTGGTTGCCATCTACCACCCTCAACTTGTGCTGCTCCCTATAGTAGTCGAGCACCTGGGTGGTTTGATTGAAGTAGATAACCAGCCTTCTCCGCATCGCTTCTCCGGCATCGTCAGGACGTTGATAGAGCTTACTTCCATCGAGATCACATCTATCGGCTACCTTTGGCGGGCGAAATTTGGTGTGATAGACGTGTTGATTTGCCTGGCAGAAGAACCTGCCTGCAAGCCTCTGAAGTAACTCCTCGCGCGAAACCTTCAGGTAGATTGCCAGGTCGAGCTGTCGATCGAGGCGTTGAAGTTCAGCATCCAACGTCTGTGCTTGCGCGAGCGTACGTGGAAAGCCATCAAGTACTACGCCTTGTATGCTCTCAGGTTCTTCAATGTGGCGAATCACCATCGGGATGGTGATATCGTCGGGAACCAGTTCGCCCAGATCAACATAGCGCCGGGCTTTTAACCCAAGTTCAGACTGCTCTTCAAAGGCTTTGTGGAACAGGTCTCCACTGGCAATATGCCGGAGTGAGAGAAGTTGAGAAAGCTTCTCTGCCTGTGTGCCTTTACCTGCCCCTGGGGGCCCAATTAAGAGAATATCCATTTCTTTCCTCTTTCTCTTCCAGAACAGGTGAGTACTTCCCACTACCTTATTATGACACATCAGCAGTACAAGGCTTGCCATTTTCGGCGGTACCTACGTATGATATCATCCGAATGTCATCCAATAGCAAAGGAGAAAGGAACAACCTGTGTTTTAAGATGGTGCTTCGGGCGAGGGCGAACGGAAGCGTTTCAGCAATCGCTTACCCACCGAGCGCACATGCCACCACAGCACATGTTCGTCCTCTGCCTGAAGGCTCAGCGAGTGCCTCATAAAAAACTGGTACATGGCCAGGCTAGCGTCGGGTCCCTGCGCATCGGCATAGCTGCTGCCGCGACTTCCTCGGCTCCCTCCAGACCACGCGTGCCCCATACCATCCACTCTCCAGTACTCCTGCACCCTCTGCCCGTTGCTATCGGCCCATCTGTACACCGTGTACGCGCGTCCACCCTTGACTCGCCCGGATTCTACAGAAGATGGTTCATGAAATGTAGCTGCATACGCCCCCCGCGACGCCAGTGAATTAGTCTGCATCCATTGCTCTACCATCTTATCACCGTTCACCACATTCACCACGCGGTCGTTGGTGCCATGAAAGGCAATCACAGGCACAATGCGCGCGGCATGCCCCATAGCCGCGTATGCCGCCTGCCCCTGCTTCAGCGGGTCCGGGCCGCCCCTGCGCATCACCCTCAACCCATCTAACATGTTGCTGGCGGCCCGGTACTCCAATCCCGAATGCACGCCGATCGCCGCGAAAAGTTCAGGATAGGTCGCCCCTAGAATGCTAGCCATTGCTCCCCCAGCTGATAACCCGGCTACATACATCCGCCTGGGATCAATTGTCCAGCTGCTTTTACTCTGCTCGATCTCCCGCACAATGCCAGCAATCATTGCCGGCTCCCCATGGTCGCGCGCCTGGTTTGAGTGTTGAAACCAGTTCCAGCATCGCGAACGGTTATGGTTGCTCGTCTGCTGGGGATAGGCAACAATAAAATGATACTGCTCGGCCAGTTCATTCATGCGCGTGCTGGTCGCGAACTCCTCCGCTGTCTGCGTGCATCCATGCAGCATGACGACGAGGGGAACTGGCTTTCTGGCTCGATAGTTTACCGGGGTATACACAAAATACGGGAGACTACCAGCGGGACCGGAGTGGAGATACTTTTGCCACATAGGATGATAGAGGCCTCCTCCAGGCTGCACATTATCTCTTCTAATCATAACGCATGCTAGCTGGAAAAGACCAGTCGCCCGAGAGGAATGGACCTCATTCAGGCGACAGACCCCAGCGCTCCGGTGAGCGCCACAGGCTGGAGAGGATCAACTCGCGGATGAACAGCAGTTCCTTCGGCAGCCGGTCGTACAACTTCACAAATAGCTCCTCGTGTGAGAGCAACTCGCGCTGCCATGCGTCGCGGTCAACCGACATCAACTCGTTGAACTGCTCGCGCGTGAAGTCCTCCATGCCGCGCCAGTCCAGGTCCTCGTAGCGCGGCATCCAGCCGATTGGGCTTTCAATGCTGACCGCGCGGCCACGCGCCCGCTCGACGATCCACTTCAGGATGCGCATGTTCTCACCGAAGCCCGGCCACAGGAAATGGCCCTCCGCGCCGCGCCGGAACCAGTTCACACAGAAGGATCGCGGTGGATTCGGCAGATGCCGTCCGAAGTTCAGCCAGTGATTGAAGTAATCGGCCATGTGGTAGCCGACGAACGGCAGCATGGCGAACGGGTCGCGGCGCACCTCGCCGATTTTGCCGGCGGCTGCGGCGGTCATCTCCGAGCCCATGGTGGCTGCGGCATAGACTCCGTAGTTCCAGTTGAACGCCTGGTAGACCAGTGGCACCGTGTCCGAGCGCCGACCGCCAAAGATAAACGCCGAGACCGGGACGCCCTGGGGGTCGTCGGCTGCCGGGTCAATCACCGGGCACTGGCTGATGGGCGCGGTGAAGCGCGCGTTGGGATGCGCAGCGGGGCGTCCGCTGGCGGGCGTCCAGTCCTGGCCCATCCAATCGATAAGGTGCGCGGGCGGTGTCTTCGTCATGCCCTCCCACCACACGTCACCGTCGTCGGTCAGCGCGACGTTGGTGAAGATGGTATTGGCGTGGATCGATGCCATGGCGTTGGGGTTGGACTTCTCGCTCGTGCCGGGTGCGACACCAAAGAAGCCAGATTCGGGGTTAATGGCGTACAGCTGCCCGTTCGGCCCAGGCTTGATCCAGGCGATGTCGTCGCCGACGGTCGTCACTCTCCAACCCTCCTCTTGAAAGGCCGGGGGCGGGATGAGCATAGCGAAGTTGGTCTTGCCGCAGGCGCTGGGGAAGGCGGCGCAGACATAGGTCTTTTCGCCTTGCGGATTCTCGACGCCCATGATGAGCATGTGCTCGGCCAGCCAGCCCTCGTCGCGCGCAAGCACCGAGGCGATGCGCAGCGCGAAGCACTTCTTGCCCAGCAGCGCGTTGCCGCCGTAACCTGAGCCGTATGACCAGATCGCGCGTTCCTCCGGGAAATGCACGATGTACTTGCGTTCCTTGTTGCATGGCCACGCCACGTCCTGCTGGCCAGGCGCGAGCGGGGCACCAACCGAGTGCATGCACGGGACGAAGTCGCCACGCTCTCCCAACACATCATGCACCGCGCGGCCCATGCGGGTCATGATGCGCATACTCACGGCAACGTAGGGCGAATCGGTCAGCTCGACCCCGATGTGGGCGATCGGCGAGCCGAGCGGCCCCATACTGAACGGGATCACGTACATGGTTCGCCCGCGCATGCAGCCGTCGAACAGGCCGCGCAGCGTCTCTTTCATTTCCTTGGGGTGGACCCAGTTGTTGGTCGGGCCTGCGTCGGTTTTGCTCAGGGAGCAGATAAAGGTGCGGTCCTCGACGCGCGCCACATCGCTGGGGTCGGAGCGGGCCAGGAAGCTGTTGGGCCGCAGCGCGGAGTTGAGCCGGATGAAGGTGCCGGATGCGACCATCTGCTCGCATAGGCGGTCGTACTCCTCTTGCGAACCGTCACACCAGTGGACCCGCTCGGGCTTGCACAACCCAACCATCTCTTGAACCCAGGCACGCAGCTTCGTATTGGTGACATAGCTCGGGATGTCCATGAGAGCCTCCAAAAAGTCATAGTGAAAATACGCCTTGGGGCAGGGCCTATGTTTCCCTCAACAATAGAGCACGCGCTTCACAAAAGTCCCATAAAGACCTTGCTCCCTATCACAAATTCATCACGATGCGCCTTCTCTCCTAAAGAAGGTGGCATCTGGCATGCTTATTGTAGTCGATGCGCGTGCAGTCCTGCAAGTTGAAGAACAGCTATGGCTGTTCTTTCACTCCGATAGCGTGCGATTAAACTACGTCGTCAATTAGATTGATATTGTCGTAGTAATATGCTACTATTGTTTCTTGACCGGAAGTGAAAGCGGAACTGATAAAGGAGGAATAAAGTGAATCAGGCGCGCGATGAACTTGAGCGCGAGGTGTTGGCGCAATACCGGGCGTTGGGACGCTCACTCAAGGCGACCTCAGAGCCTCGCTGGATGGAAATCGACCTCACGCTTCCTCAGCTCCGTACGCTGCTCGTGCTGGCCGAGGAGGGACCGCTGGTTATTGGACAGATTGCACAGCGGTTGGGGATAGGGTTATCGACAGGCGGGCATCTCGTTGATCGCCTGGTACAGGCCGGCCTGGCGGATCGCACGGAAGACGCCGGTGACCGCCGCCGTACCGTGGCGCGGCTGACTCCAAAGGGGGAAGACCTGTATGCGCGTCTCCTCAATCGCACACAGATGATGCAGAGCATAATTCAGAAGATGCGCGAGGACGAACTAACCGCCCTCTTGCAAGGGCTACAAGCAATCAGGCGTGTGATCGAAGAGGAGGACTACAGGGCTCATGCAGGGATTGAACCAGGGCAGACACTTCAGGAAATTGATCAAGAAATTGAGAACGTGAAATAGAGCCCGTTCATCTCGCCTGAGTGCCTAGCATCGTTGGCTAGATGCATTACAAGGATAAAGGAGAAACGTAATTCAATGGCGCAAACACCAGCCGGGTCCACGACCCTCACCGCTCAGGAGCCTCAATCGCTCAGCGCAACCGTCAGTCGCCAACGACTCGTCTCAATTCTGATCGGCGTGTTGCTGGGCATGCTGCTGGCTTCGCTCGATCAGACGATCGTCGGCACTGCCCTGCCGCACATCGTTGCCAACCTGGGCGGCCTTGACCACTACGCCTGGGTTGTCACAGCTTACCTGCTCGCCTCGACGGTTTCGGTGCCGATCTACGGCAAGCTCTCCGACATCTACGGTCGTCGTTTATTCTTCATAACAGGTATGGTCATTTTCCTGATCGGCTCGGCCCTGGCGGGCACCAGCCAGAACATGACCCAGTTGATCATCTATCGCGGCATCCAGGGCCTGGGAGCTGGAGCGATGATGCCCATCGCCCTGGCCATCATCGGCGACATCTTCCCGCCATCTGAGCGCGGTAAGTGGCAGGGGTTGATTGTGGCGGTCTTCGGCCTTTCCTCGATTATCGGGCCGACCCTGGGCGGGTGGATCACGGACAACTGGGGCTGGCGCTGGGTCTTCTATGTGAACATGCCTGTGGGTGCCATCGCTATTCTGACAGCCGGGTTCGTGCTGCCGAAGGCTTTGCGCCGCGTGCAGCATAAGATCGACTACCTGGGCGCCATCACGCTGGTGGCGGGTGCGATTCCCTTGCTGCTGGGGTTCTCATGGGCCGGCACGCAGTACGACTGGAACTCGTGGCAGGTCATTCTCATGTTCGTCATTGCTGTGGTGATGCTTACCGTTTTCTTCTGGCTGGAGATGCGTAGCTCCGAGCCGATCATCAGTCCCCGCCTCTTCAAGAACAGCATCTTCCTGATCTCGGTCATCTCGACCTTCCTGGTAAGCGCCGGCATGTTCGGGGCCATCCTATTCCTGCCCCTGTTCGTGCAGGCTGTGCTTGGCAATAGCGCCACCAATTCTGGCTACGTGTTAACCCCGTTGATGCTCGGCTTCATAGTCAGCAGCATCCTGGGAGGACAGCTTCTCTCGCGTACCGGCCGCTACAAGATACTGGCGATCATTGGGTTCGCCGTCGCAGCTTTCGGCATGTTCTTGCTCTCCCGCATGACGCCGACTACCACTGAAGGCGAGATCGTGCGCAACATGATTGTGACCGGCCTGGGAATCGGTGTGATGATGAGCCTCTTCACCATCGTCGTCCAGAACGCCTTCCCGTACCGGCAGCTTGGTGAAGTCACGGCCACGCTTACCTTCTTCCGTTCCATCGGCTCAACCATTGGTGTGGCCGTTATGGGCTCGATCATGACCAATGATTTTCAGACTACGCTGCAGAGCAACCTCCCTCCGGCGCTGACACGACTTATCCACGCGAGCGGTCAGTCCCAACTCAATCCGCAGGCACTGCTGGATCAAAGCACATTCGTACAGCTTCAGCACAGCTTCGCGGGGTTCGGCGCGCAGGGATTAGTTCTCTTCCACCAGTTCATCGAGGCGATCAAGGTCAGCCTCTCAAGCGCCATAACCGAGGTCTTCTTCCTGGGCTTCATCATTATGCTGCTGGGCTTGTTCGCGTGTCTCTTCCTGCGCGAAATCCCGCTGCGCAAGGCCCACAACGCGCCAGTGGCACAGGCACCCACGTCCGACACGAATAACAGTCGGGCCTTGCTCGGCCTGACATTGGCATTGATGGCGCGCGAGGCCCAGAAGCCTGATGCCGATCCCCATGTCCTGGCAACACTCTCCAATGCCGTGAATGGGCGCTACCCGTATACCTGGAGCGATGAGGAACGCGCCAGGGCAGTCGCGCAGGATATCATCGAGCCACTGTCGATTTCTCTGCTGGCTTCCTCCCTTGGAAGTGGAGGCGGACAAAACAACGACATACAGGCAGCACAAGTAGTGCCGTCCGAGGCGAGCGATGCGCTCGCAGGCGGCTTTCTCGAATAACGTACATACGTAGCGTAAGCGTACATTCCTGGAAGAAACGCAAAACATGGAGGTTTCACAAGTGCGAATAATGCATTTCACTCTTAGCAAGTACATCTGTGGAATGGTAGCCAGCCTCATCATTTTCCTGGCTGGAGGATGGTTGGTCCTGGCGCCATTCGCGCTCGGCTACCAGCCCTACGGCGCTAGTTGGGATAGCCAGACGACCAACGACTTCGCGACAGGCATTCCCGTTGCGGTGCTGGCCCTCGTAAGCTTTGCCTTCTTTTTCGTCTCGCTGCTCGGTGCATTGCGCGCCGCTGGAATACTCGTGGCCCGCCAGCGTCCACAAGCACAGGCTCCGGTAGTGACCCAGGCGCCGTCGGTCCCGGCGACGCAACAAAGCGATCTTGATCGAACGCTATCCACGCTGGCGGCAGCGCTTGCTGCCGATCTGACGGCCCGTCGCCAGGCAGGCAGCAATCAACTAAATCAAGTCAGCGATCAACCGACTGATCAAGCAGTGAATAGCAGGAGGGATGCGTGATGAGTGTGAGAGATGCGATGAGGCGACTGATCCCGCCTGGAAGCTATGTTCTGTTCCTGTTCTTCCTGACAGGCATCTGGGTTGCCATCTCGCCTTTTGTTATGACGACGCAGCCGTCTGGACAACACTGGATGGCTTCGACGGTCAATAACGTCGTGATTGGAACCATTTTAATAGTGGTGTCGCTGTTCGGAATCCTGGGCTACCTGGTGTTCGCGCTGCGCGATCTGCTTGCTGAGGCGCAAGCACGCCAGGAGATAGCAGAGCACACATCTCCTTCAGGAGAGTAATAGCCCTTTGCTCTGTTTGTTGTAGATGCAAGCGTGTGGCGAGGAGAGACCCGCCACACGCTTGCTTATTATTACTACTGCTTTTGCTCGACGAACTCGCCCTCGATCATGATCTGGACCTCCTCGCTGACGATCCACCTGCCATCAAGCATGGCGTTGAATGTCATACCGAAGTCCTTGCGGTTGATCTTGCCCTCGGCGCTGTAGCCGATGCGGTGGCCCATATTGGGATCATTGAATTCCCCGTACTTCACCACCGAAAGCGTTACCGGCCGGGTGTTGCCCTTGATGGTGAGATCTCCGGTCACGGTGTAGCGATCCTGTCCTGTCGGTTTGATCTCGGTGCTTTTGAAGTGCATCGTCGGATACTTGTCGATTTCAAGAAAATTCGATGACCGCAGGTCGTTGTCACGCTGGGCGTTGTGGGTGCGGATGCTTGCTGCCTGGATGGTGATATCAACCGATGACGCTTCGGGGTGATCGGGGTCGATATAGCCGGTCGCGGTGACCTCGAGAAAGGTACCGCGCACGGTCATCATACCAAGGTGCTTGGCGGCGAACTCGACTTGCGTGTGATAAGGGTCAAACTGCCAGACGCTGTGGGTTCCGGCTTGCGGTTCATTCTGTGTAGTCATGACTTGTCCTCCATTCATCACAAAATAGCTTACTTCTGCCTGGAAAGTCAGCAGGCAATCTTGCTCGTTGCCTTTTTTACTTTCTTTACGGAAATAAGATTACATCAGGAAGTTCCTTTTGTCAAGAATGACCTTTTACATCCTCACGGTCGCCCTGGCAATCTCTTCATAATCTAGAAGTCAACGATGCTACTCCGGGCATTTTTTGGTGATCAAAATGGTTACTACTAGTAAGTAGAAGTATGGCATGAGTGTTATCTTGTCTTCGCATCGGAGTATATTTAATGCATCGTCTTCATTTGAGTCCTAAAGTGAGTGTGAGTGTTGTCTTCGTCGCCGCTTTGTTCATGAGCATCATGGACACGACGATCGTCAATGTGGCCCTGCCTTCGCTGGGGCGTGAGTTACATACCCCCAGTACCGCTCTCGACGCGGTCGTAGTTGGATATCTGATCAGCCTGGCCGCCGTCATCCCAGCTTCTGGATGGTTGGGTGACCGCTGGGGTACCAGGCGCATTTTCCTGCTGGCGCTGGCCCTCTTCAGCGTAGCGTCGGCCCTGTGCGGCCTGGCTCCTAGCTTCCCCCTGCTGGTCGGCTTCCGGGTCCTGCAAGGCATCGGCGGTGGAGCGCTTACGCCGGTTGGAACTGCCATGCTGTATCGGACGTTTCCCCCGGCGCAACGCATCCAGGTCTCGCGCATCCTCATCATCCCGACCGTGCTTGCCCCCGCCCTCGGTCCAGTGATTGGAGGTCTGCTGGTGGACCAGTTGTCGTGGCGCTGGGTCTTCTTCGTGAACGTGCCGATTGGCATAGTTACCTTGCTCTTCGGTCTGCTCTTCCTGCAAGAGCACCGCGAACCGGCCGCCGGGCGCTTCGACCTGGCGGGCTTTCTGCTGGCCGGGATTGGCCTGGCGCTCGTCACGTATGCCTTGAGCGAGGGACCGTCCGCTGGTTGGACCTCGACCGGCATCCTGAGCAGCGCTCTTGTGGGTCTGCTCGTACTGGTCGGTTTCGTGGTTGTTGAGCTGCGGACGCGGGAACCGATGGTCGACCTGCACCTGTTTGGCAACAGGCTGTTCCGCAGCTCCAACCTGGTCTCGATGTTCTCGAGCGCGGGTTTTCTTGGCATCCTCTTCGCCGCTCCGCTCTTCCTTCAGGAGGCACGTGGGGCCTCGGCGCTCACGTCAGGGCTGACGACGTTTCCCGAGGCGCTTGGGGTGGTACTCTCCACCCAGCTTGTGGCCCGGATCTATCCCAGGGTTGGGCCGCGTCGGCTGATGGCGGCTGGACTCACCGGTGTAGCGATCGTGATGGCACTCTTGAGCCTGATAGAGAACGACACTTCCCTCTGGTTGATGCGGGCGCTGATGTTTCTCATCGGGGCAGGCATGGCCTACGCCATGCAGCCAGCGCAGGTTGCCGCTTTCGCGACCATCTCGTCTGCCTCGACCGGAAGGGCCTCGGCGCTCAACAATGCACAGCGGCAGGTAGGTGCCGCCCTCGGTGTCGCCGTGCTGAGCACTATCATCAGCGTTGCAGGCCCGACCTACCGGAATGCGGCAGGGGCGACGGTGCCGAACCTGGCAGCCTATCACGCCGCCTTCATTGCCGCTGCCGCGCTTGAGCTGATTGCGGTTGGCTGGGCGCTGACCATCCATGATAGCGATGCCGCCGTCACACTGCGCCGCCCGGCTATACAGACGAGGGAGGAAACATCTGTAGGGGCGAGGGTGGCGGACGTGAGGCTGGGAGTAGCATTTATGCCCCTTTAGGGTCGCCCGCGTCCTGTTCCCCTGGCTCCAATCTTGGAGGAACACGATCACCCCCCCACCCCGCGGGCGACCCTAAAGGGGCATAAATGCTACTCCCAACCCCTCATCGTCCACCCTCGCCCCTCCGGATTATCGGGCTCTGGGCCTGGTTTCCCGGCTCGCGCCAGGCATTCGCATGCCAGATGGCCCGTCCGAACAGCCGCCATGCTCCAATCAGGAAAACAATGGCGAACACGAGTAAGCCCGGAAACCTGCCTGGTCTCCTGATGGCAACAAGATCGCCTACGTTTCAGACCTCAGTAGAAGCGCCCAGATTTATGTAATGAATGCCGATGGCAGTGGACAGACGCGTTTGACACATACCAATGCCGACGAGCGGTGGCCTGCCTGGTCACCCGACAGTACGAGAATCACCTTCTCCTCGCTGCGAGATGGCAACAACAGCGAAATTTTCATCATGAATGCCGATGGCAGTGGTCAGAGACCCCTGACCACGCAGGATGCCTGGTCTGAGAATCCCGCCTGGTCGCCTGATGGGAGCAAGATCGCCTTCGTCTCGTATCGAGACAACCATGGCGAAGTGTACGTGATGAATGCCGATGGCAGCCACCAGGTCAACCTGACGAATGATCCTGCTGCGGAGAATGGCGATACAGGCATTGCCTGGTCACCCGATGGCACTAAAATTCTCTACACGGTGCAAGCCCATGCTTCTGCCAACCCCTTCCTCAGCCAGAATTTAGGTCTTGCCAGCATTCTGCTGCAAACCATGATTCTGATGGGAATAGTCTTGTTGCTGCTGCGGCGCTGGCTGCCTCCTTTCGGTTGGCTGACGCTGCTGTTCACCATAAGCAGTGCCTTGATCGCTCTCCTGAATGATCAGTACTCTTTCGTACTCTCTGCGCTGGCGGCTGGCCTGCTTGCCGATCTACTGGTTTGGTGGCTCAAGCCAGCGAAGACGCGCCCCGCAGCATTCCGCATGTTCGCGCTTGTGGTACCAATCGTCTACTACAGCCTGTACTTCCTGGTCTTATTCTTAACCAAAGGCATCGGCTGGTCGATTCATCTCTGGATTGGCTCGATCGTCCTTGCAGGCATAACCGGTCTGCTGCTCAGCTACCTGCTGGTGCCTCCGCTGGCTCATCTGAAGGAAACGACAGATAATTGAAGTGTTGGTGAAGTTGTTTGGGTGATGGGTATGGGTGTTATGGATTGAGGGTGTGGTAGCAAGAGGGTTGTTGACAGTTGCCATTTTTGCCGATCTATTGTATACTTTTCTTATCTTTTGGACGAGGAGAAGAAAAGGTCAATGGCGAAGGCAAAACAAGAGCAAAAGTTGTTTCGATTGAGCCAAGCCGCGCACGAACTAGGGTTGCACCCCATCACGGTCAGACGGTGGATCAAGGCAGGACGAATAGGGGTGATTCAGGTGGGCAGAGAGGTGCGCATTCCTCGTTCGGAAATC
>WNGK01000217.1_pt1 | contig 56583 bp, 45 predicted proteins | sample 5400601 | NCBI WGS metagenome assembly WNGK01 (sample SAMN13153376, study PRJNA577476) | soil metagenome | isolation source: 60 cm soil or saprolite under Garry oak tree replicate 1 | place: USA:California | collected 2016-06-15 | reverse complement strand
CCGGGTCCCTGGCCTTGAATGATCGCATTCTTTCGGATGCGCTCGATGCTGATGAAGGATCAGTCCGAAATGGGCTGGTGGAAATTCTTTTGTCGCAAGTTAATCCTGGCGAGGTTTTTCGTATCAACCTCAAGGCGCGACTGGCGGGCAGCGTCGCCGCCGGAACCGGGCTGGTGAACACGGCCAGCCTTTCGGCAGACAACCTGGCGCCGATCAAGAGCAGTAGCGCCACCGTGATTGTCGATCCGTTTGGGTTAGTCTTCGCCGGCCGAGCGGGTAGTTCCAATCCCATCGCGGGAGCGCGTGTCGAGATTCTGCTCGACCAGGGCGGCGAGAGTTTTCTGCACGTACCGGCGGGCGCTGGTTTCGCGCCCAATTCGAATAATGAAAATCCATTCGTCACTGATGCGCAGGGGCATTTCACTTTTGCGCTTGCGGCCGACCAGATTGGCAATAATAGCGGAGCCGCTAACTATTTCATGAAGATCGCCGCGTCGGGTTTCCTGACGCGGATGATTCAGCTGAGCGTACGGCCAACTCAGGAGGGCCTGTTTGCACTAACGGAGCATGCGGTTGATAGCGCGCCGTTGGCGATTGCTGGTGGTTTCGATCTCGTACGTGACGATGTCCGGATTAATGATCTGGGGGCGCTGGCTATTAACGTTCCCATGTTTGAAGCTGCGGGTTTGCAAATCACCAAGTCAGGAGATCGGTCGCGCGCGGAAATCGGCGACATAATCACCTATCGAATCGAAGTCCACAATCCTACTGTCGCAGCAGTCAGCGATGTTACTGTCAATGATCATTTGCCGGTTTCTTTTCATTACGCCGATGGATCGGGTTTGTTGAGCTTCGGTTCTGGGACCGACCAACCGATTGAACCAACGGTTCATTCGGACGAACTGCTGTTCCGAATCGCCGAAATCCCTCATGGCGCCACGGCTCGTTTACTGTACCGCGTACGCGTCGGCGCAAACGCCCGTGAAGGCGAACAGGAAAATTTGGCGATTGCCTCCGGCACCTTTGCTTCGGGGGAACGCACCCAAACGAACCCCGCGCGCGCTGTTGTTTTGATTTCCAGCGGCATTTTTTCAACGCGCCAGATAGTTCTCGGCCGTGTCTTCATTGATACGAACGGGAATGGACAGTTCGACGAGGCTGACAGACCGGCGCCGGGAATTCGACTTTACTTGAACAACGGTCAATCCGTAATCACCGACTCTGCCGGACTCTACAGCTTTCCCTCCCTGGGAGATGGTTCGCACGTGATTTCGCTGGATCCGGTGACGGTGCCGAAGGGCTATACGCTCGCGGACAGTGGAAGGCTTTCAGGCAAGAGCTGGACGCGCATGTTACGAACGCCGATTGGCGGTGGTGGTTTGCTGCGTCAAAACTTTGCCCTGGTTAATAGCAACAAATCTCAAATGCCAACTGATGGCCGAAACGACCTGGCCCCGCGGCCAGAAGCGACACTATTGCCGGCATCTTCAAAGACGACTGAAGCAGCCAGGTCGCCAAAGATCCTGCCCGTGGCTCCCGGCACATACGAGATGGCTGCTACGGAGACGATCGGCCCAGTTATACCCGGCGATATAAGCATTCTTTCACCAGCAACGAACTCAGTAGTGTTAACACCGGGCCTGCAACTTGTAGCGCGGGCCGCTCTGAGCTGGACGATCAAGTTGGAAGTTAATGGCGAAGCAGTCTCAGATAAAAACATCGGCGTCCGTAGCCTGGATCATAAAAACCAGGTTTCAACCTTCACCTTTGTTGGTCTCAATGTGAAGCCAGGTCCAAACCGGATTCGCTGCACGGCGGTCGCTCCCGACGGCTCTGCCGGTCGCAGCGAAGAAATAGTCGTAATGGGACGTGGTTCAGTGCGTCGCCTACAGATCGTTGCTGAGAAATCAGAGATTCAATCGGGCGGCAATGACTACACAGTGGTACACGTAAAGGCATTCGATCAGTGGGACAATCCGGCGCTCGACGGGCAAATCGGAATAGAAACGTCGCTCGGGCAGTTGCTGCGAATGAATGACAAAATTGGTGAATTGCCGCGGCCGTCGTCGTTAGCCGTCGCTACGGAGATGACTGGACAAGTGGATCAGAACCGCTCGCAGCTCGTCGCTCAACTCGTTGACGGCGAGACCGTACTCAAACTGGTCAGCTCGGCCGCGCCCGGGGACGCCCGTCTGCACGCGCATGCCGCCCAAATCGATGCGGAAGCTCAAGTGCGCATCACTTCTGAAATGCGGCCAACGATTCTAGTCGGTCTTGCCGAGATGAGCTTCGGTAAGAGTATTCCGGAAGTCGGATTGCGTAACGAGCAGGGAAACTTCCGCCGCCGTCTGAGTTTTTTCTACAGCGGCCCGCTTCCGGGTAATAACATGCTCACGCTCTCGTATGATTCGCAGCGTCCGATCAATCGCACTGCCGGGCGCGATCGAATCTTTCAGCTCGATCCTCTCGATCGCGTCTATCCGCTGTTCGGAGATTCTTCAACGCGCTTCGAAGCCGCGCAGTCAAACTCAAAACTCTACGCCCGCGTCGACCATAAGCGTTCGTATGCGATGTTCGGTGACTTTGAGACAGACATGACAGCGCCACTGGCCGGATATGCGCGCAAGCTCACAGGCGTTAAAGCGCATCTCGAGAATTCACAGGGCGATTTTATAAGTGTCACCGGCGCGCGACCCGATACCGCATTTGCGCGTGATGTCTTCGCAGCCGGTACGTTAGGAATTCTCCAGCTTTCGTATCCTGAGATTCTCCCCGGCTCGGAAATCGTCACGCTCGAAGTGCGCGATAGGCGAAACCCTGAGGTGATAATTTCTCGCGAGTCGCTAACCCGTTCGATTGACTACAATCTTGACGCGGCGACCGGACAGCTCTTCTTCCTGCGTTACCTCTCCACGTTCGATTATGCGCTGAACCTGACGCAGATCGTTGTGACTTACGAACATCGCGCCACCGGTATGGGTTCGGTTGTTTACACGGCCCGCGCGCGCAAGAATTTCAAGCATATCGGTTTGAAACTGGGACTTTCGGCCGTGCTACAGCGGCAGCCAGATGAGGGCGACTTTGTACTCGCAGGGATCGACGCAGAGAAGACTCTGCCAAAAGGCGGGACGTTGCAGTTCGCCTGGGCTAGTAGCTCGGGCCACATTCAGGGTGTCGGTAACGTATCGGGCTCGGATGATCCGAAGCATGATGGTAGCGTCTATCAATTCACCATCTCGCAACCACTGCCCTTCTATGGCGCTACGGTGCGGGCTCATTACCTAAATACTTCGCCGAGCTTTTCCAATCCTTTTGGGGGCACAGTGACGCCCGGCTCGCGTCGCGCCGATATAACGCTGGAGATGAAGCCATTATCCAAATCCATGCTGCGTTTGGGAGTGACGAGTGAACGGAATCGAACTGTGAACGTAGATAATAGTCGCCTGACGCTGTCGGCGGCTTGGGATCAAATCCTGAATGACCACATTCGATTTCATTTCGGATTCGATCATCGCGCGTTCACCGACGAGCTGAGTGAAAAGGAAACCAGTTCGAATTTGATTACTATGGGTGCGGACGTGCAGGTAACTGACAAACTGCAATTCTCCGCAAAGCGTGAACAAAACCTGGGCGCCGCAGATCCAACTTACCCTTCGCAGACGACAATCGGGGCAACCTATCAATTGAATTCGTTGACCAAGCTTTTCCTGACCCAGCGCTTCGCAGCTGCGCCGATCATTCCGATAGCCGATGTTTCCACAACCGGTTTCGCCCTAACCTCATCTCGTCGGGAAACCGCTTTCGGTGTAGAGACACGTTTCGGAAAATATACATCGATGACCGGCCGCTATCAGCTTGAAAACGGCGCCAGCGGAACTGACACTTTCGCGGTTATTGGTTTACAGAATCGCTTGCCTGTGAATAAGAAATTGTCGCTTGAGTTAGGTTTCGAGCGCGGCTTCCATCTGCTGGGCGCCAATCAAAGCTTTAACAGTGTTACGGCAGGTTTTGGCTGGCAGCCAAATTCCGATTTCCGTGCGTCGGCACGTTACGAATATCGAGATCGCGGCGGCGTTGGTCAGCTGGTCGCGCTCAGCGCGGCAGGTCGTCTCCGAGAAGGAGTGACCGCACTATCGCATTTCCAATTTTCACGCGGCGCGTTTGGCGGCCGAACGAACTCTTCATTGGAAGGCACTGCGGCTCTGGCTATTCGCCCGTTGGAATCGGATCGCGTAGGACTTCTCTTCAGTTACACGCATCGTTCGTTAACGCAGGATGGAGTAAATGGAAGCACAGCAACACGCGACCGCACCGACTCTCTCGCGACCGATGGGTACGATCAAGTCACCCGGCGGCTCGAACTCTATGGTCGATTTGCCTTGCGCTTTAGTGCTAATGGACAGCCCCAGCTTCCTTTTGTTTCGACGCTTACGCTCTTGACCCAGGCGCGAGCGCAGTACCTCTTGACCCGCCGCCTGGATTTCGCCGCTGAGACACGCCTCCTGTTTCAACCTTCATCAGGCACGGCGCGCTCGGTTTATGCGGCAGAGGCCGGCTTCTGGGCGCTGGCGGACGTGCGGCTGGGCTTGGGCTACAATTTCACCGTGGCCAAAGAACCTGCCGGCGCGCCTTTGCCCACGAATAGGGGGTTCTACTTCACGATTTCCTCGAAGCTGTCGAATCTCTTTGATCTCTTCGGCACTTCTAAAGAAGGCCTTCAATCGCCCAGCTCGGCCCCGCCGGGAAACGAGCTAACGAAACGATGAGACTCGCTTCCGGTCTTATGTCGAGCCTGATGTCGCGCGCGCTGCCATTCGTAAGGATCATGAAAACCTGTTGGCCCACATTCGGCAGCTTGAAGACCTTCGCCTTGCGAGCGTGTTTATTACTTCTGCTCTTGGGGGCCTGGGGAGTGCAAAGCGCCTATGCCGGTCTCACGATTGCTCCTACGTCATGGAATGTTGTTGGACTTGACAGCAATAACCCGAGTGTGGGTCCCGACACATTTCAAATTGGCGCGAGAGTTTGTAATACAGGCGGCACAGCAGTAACAAGCATCGTCGGCAGCTTCGTTTGGGACAGTACAAATTCTTTTATCAATCTTACCGGGGCCAGTACGCTCAACGTTAATTCTCTAAACGCCGGGGCCTGTGTTGACTTGTACTATCCGGTGACCGTGACTCGCAGTTCACTGGCATACAATGCGAGCCGGCGATATCACATTGCGGTAAGTGCGACCGGCATTTCAACTATCACGACGCCGACTCCGCGCGAGATTTATGTTGAGCGAATCATCTCTCAAAATCGAAACGCAGTGCAGTCAATAAGCGGTCCCACCACCGTCTTTGTTGGGCAGACTTACAATTACACCGTAAACGCCACGACCGCGCCCCAGGGATACGAACAGCTCGAAGCATTTCTGAATTTGTCTAACGTGATCTTTGAGGTCCTGGCGATATCGACAACTTATACGTCGCCACCAGGTGCGACCAACGATAAGTTCTACGCGGACGCGTGCGGATGGGACAATAACCCTTTGAGCGGCACTTACCGCAGTTGCATCGGGCCGGCAAATTACTCCGGCGGTAAAGCAGGGGGCACTATTAGCACCACTTACACGGTGAAGGTCTTATCGACAGGCGTAACAACAGCATCAACATTGATTATGGATTTTTCTGGCAGCAGCTACCATTACAACAGCGATTTCGGGCAGGGCATTAATTCAATCACGATTACGGCTATCCCGGCGCTTGTGCCCAACGTTACGCTACAGAAATCAGTCTCGCCAACCACTGCGGCGCTACTCATACCGGGCGTCGATCTTACGTACACGATTGGCTTCACTAATGGCGGCACTGCTGCTGCTTCCAGTTTAGTTATCACAGATCCAATTCCGGCAAATACTGATTTCAAAGTTGGTTCAGTCACTAGCGCTCTGGGTACGACAGGATTGACGGTTACGGTTACTTATTCGAACAATGGGGGAAGTACTTACGCCTACACTCCGGTGAGCGGCGGTGGTGGTGCGGCGTTGGGCTATGATCGAAATGTTACGAACATTAAGTGGGCCTTCAGCGGCAACCTTAGCCAATCCTCGCCAAACAATTCTGGCAGTGTCAGCTTCATCTCGAGAATCAAGTGAGCGTTCATCGGGTTATTGCTCTCAGCCGACTTAACTTAACAGATTTCCACTGATGGGCACCGAGCGGAAACCTATTTGCTGGCGATCTTGCAATGCCGTTCAAGCGGATGACCGCTCAACTTATTAGACCGATGCGCAGCAGTCGGTTGCAATCAGCCAGAGCCCAGTTTATGCTACGCGACGGCTACTCCGGTTGCGCAGCTTGTTCTTTGAAGATGGCGAACACACTCGTGCCTTCTGCCAGCGATGAGTTCACTAACAGTTAGGTCGTTTTGTGAATCAGCCGTCTGCTAAAAGAGCAGGATTCTGCTCTCGAAGACGCTGACAGCTATGGTGATGTACGAGTCCGCTGATGACGACGTATCCATCTCGGCGGTTGTTGTTGATGCGGCAGGCTCGTCCGTGTCTCCGTCGCTCGATGCCTGTCCACAGGGTGGTGTCGAGATTATCCCAGGGTCAGGCGGTGGGCATGTCGGCGAATCTGCGAAAGCGGATACGCAGATCACGGACGTCAAAACCGCGGCAGCGAGCAGTTTTTGCAGCTTCTTCATGGTTTCTCCTTAAATTCAGTGGTTTAGTGTTGTGGTGATTTCCAAAAGGCAAAAGATTAAGAGTGCCTCGGAAGCATTGCCTGTCCTGGGGACAGCCGAGTCACTTTCACTTCGACTATGCAAAGATTTTATCACCGATACGGAAAGGTAAGCCTCACATGCAGTTACCAGCACAGATAACAGCCGGCGTTGAGGGAAGAAATATTTCGCTGTCGGAGCGGGCTCAGGATTGCTGTCATCTGGCTAAACAGCTTGAGAAAGCCGGCGAATATGAACAGGCGTGCGACGCGCTGGGCGAGTTTTGGCCGGAGCGCCATCAACCACCCAGGCTGGATAGTCTCGATCAGGCGAGCCAAGCGGAAGTTCTGCTGCGGATTGGAGCCCTGTCCGGTTGGATTGGGAGTGCCGAACAGACCGCAGGCAGCCAGGAGACGGCGAAGAACTTCATTACTCGAAGTATTGAACTCTTTGAAGCGCTCGGACAATCTAAGCGGGCAGTCGAGGCGCACGGCGACCTAGCGCTTTGTTATTGGCGCGAAGGTTCATTTGACGAGGCGCGCATTCATCTCGCAGACGCTCTGCAATATTTGGAACCGGAGCAAGGTGACCTCAAAGCGACTCTTCTGATGCGGGCAGGCATTGTCGAAGTATGGGCGCAACGGCTGGGTGAGGCGTCGGACTTCTATAACCAGGCAGCAGCGCTTCTGGAGCTAAGTGAAGATCACGCGCTTAAGGGAACGTTCCACAATGAGCGTGCCAACTTATTCATGAGGCTTGGCTTAGGACCACAGCGCAGCGACTACCTGGATCGCGCCCTGATTGACTATGCCGCCGCCAGCTTTCATTTTGAACAAGCCGGTCATACGCGATATCAAGCTTCTGTTGAGAATAATCTCGGTTTCCTTTTCCTTATGCTGGAAAAATACCCTGAAGCGCACGAACACCTTAATCGCGCTCGAAACCTGTTCTTGCAGACCGGCGACCAGGTTCATCTTGCACAGGTCAATGAAACGCGCGCGCGAACGTTGCTTGCTGAAGGAAATGTTGCAGAGGCCGAGCGATTTGCGCGGCAGTCGGTGAGAACGCTTGAGAGGGGGGATGAACAGGCATTACTGGCTGAGGCGTTGACGACTTTGGGAATTGCGCAAGCGCGGTTGGGCAATTATTTACGCGCAAAGGCATTGCTGGAGCGGGCGATCGAAATAGCAGAAACCGCGGATGACCTGGAAGGCGCGGGCCGAACGCAGTTAAGTATTATCGAGGAGTTGGGCGATCAGACCAGCCCCAGTGAGATCATGTCGCGCTATCAATCGGCAGCCGATCTATTGCGCGGTTCCCAGGATCCGTCGGCTGCCAAACGCCTAATCTCATGCGCGCGCAAAGTCATCAGCTCCGTGGGATCGCCGCCGCGTGAAGAGCAGAAGATCGCGGAAGGCTCCTGGGAGAATTTCTCCTTCAAACAATATGTTCTGAACTGCGAGAAAGAGGTAATAGAACGGGCGCTCAGAGATGCAGGAGGCTCTGTCACGCGGGGAGCGCGCTTACTCGGTTTCAACCATCATCAAAGCCTTATTTCCCTCATTAACGGCCGCCACAAAGAGCTTATCAAGCAAAGGTCAGCCGTCCGAAAACGAAGACGTCATCTCTTCTCCAAGTCCCGGACGAGCGGCAAAAATTAAGCGCGACAACTATCGTGACGCAACAAAGGCCGCTTCTTCCGGAAGAAGCGGCCTTCGTTCTCATCACTGCTGATTGCTCACTGGATTACAAACACATCGTCACTAATTGGCTGGTTAATCTTCACCTCTTTGACTTTGTATTCGGCAAAGAACGCACCCTGTGTCATCTCTAACCGTTGCGAAAAGCTGAACGGCACCAGTATGCCGTCTACTTCCTTAAACTTCGAATTCTCAGTTCCGAACACGAAACCGTTGTAAGGAATCAGGTACTGCATTACCCGCGCCGTCGTAGGATCGATGAAGAAGTCGGTGGTGTTGCCCTCAGAATCGACAATGCGGAAGCCGCGTAGTTTCTTTTTATCGGGCAAAGCGGAAACGGTGTAGCCGGGCTGATCGAATTTCGCCAGAACAGGCAGGCCGAACTTGCTGGCGGGTGGTAGCTGCACGCCGGGCATCGAGCTGTAAGACTGCTGACCATCATAGATTTGTTTGAAACTGACGATCGGCCGCGCGTCGATATCGATCCGCACGCGCTCTCCGGCGGTAACCATCGCAAACTTGCCCGGAATTGATTGAGTGCTATTCGGCGCGTACAGGTCGACCGTGCCGATCATCGTCATGCTCTTAAGGTTCTTGAATTTGTCGCCGCCTTGCGCTGCGAGCGCCGCGCGAGCCAGTTCAATTGGTGTGCTGCTAGATGTAAGCGCCGCCGCCGGCGGAGCGATTGTGTTCGTTGCCGGAGGTGCAGTGCCGTTGGACTTCGCGTTGGGATCTTGAGCAAAGCCGCCGGTGGAGAAAAGGATTAGGACCAAAAGCGTCGGTGCGTATTTCTTCATGGCGGGTTTCCTTCTTGGGGAAAATCGAAAAGCTTGTAGCCTTGTTATACGCGCCGACGCCGTGAAGGTTCAGAAATTAAATCGAACGTTCAGATAGATGCGTCGATTACCCGCATTGGCACTGCCGCCACCGCCGCCACCGCCGCCACCAAAGCCGCCGAAGCCGCCGAAACTTCCGGCGACGCTCTGCGATTGGCCGAAGAGCGGAGACGAAAGATTACCAATTGGCGGCTCGAGATTGACGTTATTCAAAAGGTTCTGGAAGTAAACTGAGAGCGTTAAGGTGTATTTCTTTTCGGAAGCAGCACCACCGCCAAAGCCGCCACCACCGCCCGGGCCACGTCCACCACCACCGCGGCCTTCACCGCCTCCCACTCCTCCAGGAATCATTCCCGGGCGCGGACCTCCAGACCCCCCAGCGCCACGCCGATTAGTTGGGCCTCCTTCTGCTGTACCTTGTCCTGCTCGCTGACCGGAGGGTTGGGCCCTATGCACGTCGCCGAAACCGAAGGTGCGAGTAATGCGCAGATTTGCTGTGAAGGCACCGGGCCCCTGACCAAAGTTACGGGGAATAATTTGCTCGCCAGGCAATGGTAATAAGTTGAAGTTGCCAAACCGCGTGCACTTGATGAACGGGCTGGAGCAGTTGGCACCAGCGCCGGCAAAACTGGGCCGGTCCGTTAGCTGTCGATCAAGATTCGAGTCGATACCGGTTGTAATATTGAAAGGCCGGCCTGAGCTAGCCGTCAGGAAGGGGCTGAAAACCAACTTCCACAATTTCGAGGTATATGTACCGAACAAAAAGAAGCGATGACGCACGTCGAAGCTGGCGCGTCCCCACTCGCCCGCCAGGTTGTATGAGTCTCTGGGAAACAATGAGCCACCCTGTCCGTCGGCGTCATTGTTTGTCTTGCTCAAGGAATAGTTTCCGCCTACGGAGAACTGAGGGTTAAGCCGACTATTGAAGCCCACGAACATTTGTGCCTGCCGATATTTCCCCGTGGCTTCGTATTGGTTAGTGTCTCCCGCCCCGGCAATCGGTCGGATGCCATTAGGCGTCTGCGCGTTAATGGTGCCAGGCAACGGCGCATTTATGTCTCGTGCCCGGATGACGTGCAGAATGCGAAGTGCATAGCTGCCAAGGCTTAAAGTGAAATTATGCGGCAGTTGGCGTTCAACCTGGCCGCCGATGACGTAGACGGTCGGGATTTGCAAATTCGGAACCACTCGCCAGGTGGTCTGCTGCGTTGGCGGTACGCTCGTCACGGAAGGAACAGTACTGACGCAATCAGGTGTGGGCGTTTCACTGACGCACCCGAACGAGTTGAGCAATGCGTAGATTGCCGCGGTTCCGGTTGTTGGATCCAACTGTTCGGCTACTGTCGGGGGATTGGCTTTTATAGGTTCTGTTAACGAGAACAACTGTTCCGTAACGCCGTTGAAGCGGCGCGTTTGCAGCGTTGAGCTCTCGTTGAAGCGATTGTAAAAGATACCCGTTCCGAAGCGAATGACCATTTTCGGCGGACGGGTGCTATTCGCGGCGCCGGGCGACCAGGCAATCGCCAGCCGCGGCGCAAAGTCAAACTTGCTACCTGCGTTGTTTTGTATTTCGTAGCGCAATCCGTAACTGAAAGTAAGATTCGGTCGGTAGCGCCAATCATCCTGGACATACGGTTCGATATCGAACTGGCTTACGGTAGCCAGTGAATTGCCGGTGGCAATGCTAAACGCTGAAGCGCCGCCGCCCGCCGCGCGAATCTGCGCAGGTGAAAAGCCCTGCTGCATTAACTGCAGGGTGAGTCTATAACGTTGAATGCTGGTCAATCCGGTCGTGCCGCCATTGAACGTCCACTGACCGCCAAAATTATTTGGGCTGATGTCGTTGACTTGGACATCACGAATGCGCCCGCCAAACTTGATTGTATGATTGCCCTTTTGAATCTGCGTGAAGTTCTGCAACTCCCAATTCGTGTTACTTCTGATTGCGTGTCCAATCTGTGAGCCGCCGCCGACAAAGGCGCCGCTGACATTCAGCACCGGTTTCGAGCTATCGCCCAATTGCTCCAGACGGTTGTGAGAAAACTGGAAGCGTGTCTCATTAATTGTCGTGGCGTTGAGCACAGCTGTTTCAGTAACTTGGAAGACCTGGCTGGTGGATGTTTGATTATAACCGCGCTCAGGCAGTGAAAAACCATTGATCCCCTGGTTCTGCGAATTGTTGTGGTTGAAACTATAGCGCGCGACGAGCGTGTTCCGAGCGTTTATCGCATAGTCAATGCGAGGGCTGAAATTCGTGAAGCGCAGCGGCAGCACCACTCCCTGGCCGAGCTGAATGATGTTCAGGGACGGATCAAGGATTGTGGCTCTCACCAAACCATTGTCATTTGTTTCATTGCGGTTGACTTCGAGGAAGAACGATGCCTTCTTGGCAATAATCGGCCCGCTTAAATTGCCGCCCAGTTGCCGAATTTGAAAGGGGGTACGTTTGCTGGACGAAATGGCAAAAGGGTTACGCGAGTTCAAGCTCTCGTCATTGAAATTGAAGGATATATTGCCGCGAAACTTATCGGTTCCGGGCTTGGTCAAGATGTCTATTCGCGCCGACGGTTGATCGTTTTCGGCCGCGAACGGATTCTGGTTGATGCGAATCTCACGGATAGATTCTTTCGGCGGCATGTTTCCGCTGGAAAACCCATCGATAAAAATCTGCCCGCCATTGGGCCCAATCGAAGGACCGGCCAGCGCTTGCAAAGCCGCGGCGAGTTCCGTGGGATCGTCTGGCAACGCATCGAGATCGCGTCCCGAAAGAACTGTCTGGTTGGCGTTATTAGACGCTTCGGTACTAAGAGGCGTGTCGGCGGCAACCTTAACCTGTGACTCAATGGCCGCGATTTTCAAAGTGATGTTGAAAGGCTCGCGGCGCCCAGCGCCCACGTCAACCTGCGTATCGTCCGAGGTGGCAAAGCCTATAGCCGTTGCATGGATGGTGTATTTTCCCGGCGCCAGACCGGTGAATGTGTAAGTCCCATCCGCGTTGGTAGTGGCGGTTTTTTGGGTGCCGGACGCGTCGATCAGGGTCACGGTTGCGCCCACAATCACGGCGCCAACCTCGTCGGCTATCTGACCGCGCAGAGTTGCTCTGCCTTGTGCAAAGGTGGCAATTGAAATCGCGCCAATCACGATAATGGTCGCGAACCAGGTAAGTAGGTTTCGAATGTTCATGATCAAATTCTGTCTGCTTATTAAAAGCAAACGCCGCCAGAGGGGCGGGTTTGCTTTCGCGGTTGTCTCTGACATCAAAACAGCGAAATCAGAGGATAGCCTACGGCACGCCGATACCGCCGAACATGCCGCCGAAGCTGCTATTGAGATCGCTTTGAGGCCGAGGCTGTCCGCCAGCCTGCGGGCGCGCCGCCATCATCGCCAAAAGGGGCTCGACACCGGCAACGACCGAGATTGCTGTCAACTGGGTCGGGTCCGAACCCGGAAGGCTTGACATAATAATCGTATCGCCGACTTTCAAATCGTTGATGGAAATTGTGGGCAGACTTTCCAGCATGTCGGCCATGTTTCTGCCGCCGCCACCCATTCGCATGCCACCGCCTTGCGGGCCGCCACCGGGCCCAGAGCCTGGCGGTCGTTGCGCTTGCGATCCCTGACCGGCGGCCGGTTGTCCCTGACCCTGTGCCCGGCCGGGAGCCTTTCCTGCCCCAGGCCCATTCGCGCCACCCGCAGCCATACCTCCTGCGCCGAACATACCAAAGCCTGCCGGAAGCCGGCGGATGACAGATTCAGGTCTGAGCGTAATGGTCAAAGGCGTTTTCTTCTGCAGATCGTTGATCTTGATTTGATTGGCTGCTGCATCGATGGCGGTAACCGTGCCGCCAGCGATACGAAACGTGCCAAATACGACTTCTTCCGCCGTCAGGTGAGTACCGTCAGCACTCTTGTCGCCCAGAGCGCGAAATTGATCTCCCACCTTGACCTCATCGAAGCTGCTCGGCCTTGCTTCGCTGTACTTGGGAATTGAATCAGGTGGATAGCGCCGCATCAAAACTTTATCGGTTATAGGAATAACCACGGCCGGGGCAGCCCCCATCAGCGATCGACTACTTACGGTGACCTCTTTCGTTGCCGGATTCAACGAAGCGACTATGCCACTCACGCCGCGACGACGCCATTCGGCCCGCTCCTGCTCTTGTTTCTTCGCCAGGTCAGCCTTGCTCATCACTACCAGTTGCATTGCGGGAACCGACTTTTGTTCTGCCGCAACTCGTCCACGGGCCCACACTCGGTCACCAGCGCCCACATCCGCCAGGGATATGTTCGCCGCATTGGTCAAAGTTTTTTCGCCGGGGGCCAGACGTTTGTACTGAGTCTTGTCGCTGAGTGTGACTGTAAAGAGCACGCCGTCGTCCGCACGCACAATCATTTGGCGCGCGTTTGAATCGATAGCTTTGACTTCGCCGATCACGCCGGTGATGGCCGGGGTGCCCTGCGTGGTCGGAGACGCGGCCGGAGTTTGGGCGGCGGCGCTGACTCGGAGGACGAATGCGGCGATAACCGCCATCGCTAAAATCGACATTCTTCTCATGATGTGTTTCTGGCTCCCCTGGAAGACATTCATTATTTACGCCCGACAAAACCCATTAGTTGCACAAATGTCGAAAAAATAGGCCGATACTCGTCATCAGAACAGCCCAACGTCGTTCAATGCCGCGGTTTCTGGTCTTCGTCGTGCTGCGCGTCTTGCTGTGCGACCATCGCGTCAAACTTCTTCTGCTGTTCAGGATTAAGCAGCGCGCGAATGCGCGCGCGGGCCTTCTGGCGCGGCTCTTCGAACCGAGGTCGGAGCTCAGTCTTTAGCGCCCGATACTCATTACGAGTTTCATCGAGAATCGTCCGCACGGCGGTGGTTTGTTCGTCTGTCAGATTCAGTTCACGACGCATCTTCTCGAATCGTTCGTGCATTGCGCGCTCGCGTGCTTCCGGACCGCTGGCACGCGAACGATATAGTCCAGTAAGAGCTGCGCCGGTCGCGACCCCGAGCACAAACACGGCCATCAGAACAAACCACATCTTTAGTCTTGTACGACCTGTAACAGTCATTTACCGCTTCTCCCGATCGTTTCGATCGACAACGATGCTGAATACTTCGTCTCGGGACAAGCCGTTTCTGTCCGCGAGAATTGTTTGTTCGACACTGTTATCACGCGCGTCAAAGAACGCATCCTCATCGAACCTGGCCGACGAAGCCGGAGCGTTTACGTTGATAGACAACAATGTCAGAACCGCCGTTAGTATCGCGACCAGGGCCATAGCCGGGATCGCGCGACGAGCGACAAAAAGCAGTGACAGCCAACTACCGGCATCGTCGAGGCGGCGCCGCTCTGCGGCAATTCCCGCGCGCACACGGCTGTACAGAAACGGCGCAGAGGCAGCCGTCTCAGTCGCGGAATCGTTTCCGGATCCCGCCCGCAACACCAGTTTTCCTACGCGGTCAAGCTGCTCATTTGTCTGTCGATTTGGCTTTAACATTTCAGTTACTCGACTAATCTTGAATCTATCGGCATCTCACAACTGAAAGACGGCCATGAACCACCATGGGTTACATGATTTCTTCAGCAAATTCGTCCGTCAGCGGCATTTCTCAAGGCTGCGAATCCTATATGAACTTTTGCAAAATGCGTCGCAAATGCGCGCGGGCACGATGTGCGCGCACCTTAACTTTGGAAACCGACCAGTTCATCATCTCAGCAATCTCTGCGACCGAGAAACCTTCGACATCCAACAGCGTCAGCACCAGGCGATCCTCAGCACTAAGACGAGCGAGCAGCTTGGCAGCCAGGTCGCGCGAGATTGCGGCGCGTTCCACGTTACCGAAAGCGCCCGCAGCCTTAAACTGGCTAGTGAGTTCCTGACTTTCATTATCACTAATATCGATAAACGATTGTGGCGGGTGGCGGCGCCTGCGCCGCAGCTGATCATAACAGGAGTTGACGGCAATTTGGGTCAGCCAGGCTTTGAATGAAGCGTCGTGTGTACCGTGATAACTGCGGAGCGCAAAAAATGCTTTGGTGAAACTATCCTGAATGATTTCTTCGATCTGTTCGACTTGAGAGAAGAAGCGTCCCGCGATGCGCGCGATCGGCCGGCGGTGCCGCTGAAAAAGCTGTGCGAAAGCATCTTCATCGCCGGCAAGCGCTGCCGCCACCAGGGCGTCATCGGTCGATTCGTCTGGTGAAGTCAAAGGTTCCGCTCTCGATGCGGTAGAGCTTGCGAAATTTAGGCTGTCTTCCGTGATGTCCGAACGTCCGCAGCCTGCGCTCGTTTCCAGCTGAGCCGATAACGCGCGGTCAGCGCCAAGCCGAGGCTCGTAACCAGCAAGCCGGTAATCACGATTGGCCAAACGTATGGCAACGAAGCTAGCGCAACCCAGAATGCGACGCCCAAAAGCAGCGTAATCGACTCTGAGTGCAGACGTGGCCAGATTTTATGCTGCAGCCACTGTCCGGTCGCTGCGAAAATAACTACTCGGCCGAAAAGGGTTGCCATCAAAATCATCAACAACGCCAAAATTGAGATGACGGCACCGATAACGGCGGGCAACAGCAGGAGACAAACAAATACGCCGACGGTGATCACAAATGAGCCTAACAATCCAATCAGGGCGACGCGCAAGCTGGTTAGTTGCAAGCGGGCCACGGCGCGGCTGACTGTATTTGGCATGACCGCAGTCAAGGCGAGCGAGATAATGAACCAGAACAAAATCGCCAACATGCGATAACCAAAGAATTTCGCAGTCAACTGGGGTTGCAACGCGCTGAAGGGCTCGCGCATGACATGGCGCAATTGGTCCTCGTAACCGGCGTACATAATCGTGACCGACTGTGGATCGCGACCGGGAGCCGATTTTCCGTGATGATAGATGCCCCCAAGTACGATTACGTCGCCGCCAATCCGCGATCCCTCGCGCTGGATCACCGAACCGCCGATTGCGGCGACATCGCCATCGACCGAACCCTCGACGATCACATCGCCGCCGAAGGCGATTGCGCCTTCCTTTACTGAACCGGTAATCCTGATTGATTGGCCGACCCCGAAAACCGTGGTGTTGGTGACGCCATCGATCACTCGCGCCTGGGGATCGCCGGGATGGTCAGGTTCGGGCTGAGCTTGGGCAGTGGCTGTCCAAACGACCAGCAATCCCAACAGCGTGATCGTTTTGCGAAAGACTAGCGCCGCGTGGGCACTGATTTGAATTTTCGGTAAGAAGTAGCAAGCCGTCATTGAACAGAATATTTCAAGCTCCTATTCAATGGTTTGTGCGCGGTGGTATTTGACGATCAGAAGAGGCAGCAGAGAAATAGCGAGCAAGAAAGCAAGCAGCAGTAGCAAACCCAACCCATGCGGATTGAGAATAATCGCGCGGCCTGACAAGCGCAGAATGATCGCCAGTCCCGCGCCGGCATCATAAATGGTCCACCATACAAGCTCGAAAAGACTGCCAATGATGTGCAGAATCGATCGAGCCGGCTGAAAAACCAGAACCCCGGACGCTGTTCCTAACAGTGCAAACGACACCAGCGCGAGAATAGCCGCGACCTGGAATGCACGGCGACGTTCGCCCTGCTTCCGCATTCCGCTCATGTCGCTTTCGGCATGTACCTTGACCACGCGCGTAAAGTCACTTGGCAACTCAAAAGATCGCGAGCCAAACGCAGCGTTAAGAGTGCAAAGCAACTGCTGCTGCGTCCGTAGTTCTCTCTTGCAAGCAGCACACGTCTTGAGATGGCCCTCAAAATTCTCCAGCGAGACATCACTTAACTCACCATCAAGATAGGCGGCAACTTGTTCGGGCTGGCATTGACTGTCGTGGCTCAAATCATTCATGAAAAAAAGTATTCGACTAAGCGCCGGTAATTCCGCGTTGCATAAGTTCGTCGCGCATGGCTTCGCGCGCGCGAAACAGCCGGTTCTTCACTGTCCCGAGGGGCAGCCCGGTTACTTCTGCAATTTCGTCGTAGCTCAAATCGTGCGAATGTCTAAGTACGATTAACTCGCGGTAAGCAGCCGGCAGCGTGTGCACGACCGCTTCAATTTCGGAACATCGTTCCTTTCGTTCGCTCTCTTGCTCAGGCGTCAGCCTGCGGCTCTCGATGGAAATCTCGCGCCGTTCGCCATCGACGCTGCTTGTCAATGCCTGTTCACGGACAGCGTGACGGCGCAGATGGTCAATCGCAGCGTTGTGAGCGATTTTATAAATCCATGTCGAGAACTTGAACTCTGACCTGTAGCGCGCCAGCGAGTTATGGATTTTGATAAAGACTTCCTGCGTGAGATCGAGAGCAGCGTCGTAATCGCCGACCATGCGATAGACATAGGCGGCAATCGGTCGCTGGTAGCGACGCACCAACTCTTCGAAGCCGGTTTCGGCACCGGTCAGCGCGCTGCGAACAAGCTCGCCATCGGCAAGGGAACTTGCGGTTGCTAAAGAAATCGTCGCGTTCATATCTGCAATTGCTTCGGTTTTACGTTCCCCAGGCAGCGAAAGTTTCAAGCGGCAGAAATCAGAAGTCAGAAATTCAGAGGTCAGGATCAAAGAAAAACCTGAGCGAAACATCCGGTCCTGTGATCATGGCCGATGCCGGTCTCCTGGCCTTACCACGCCAAACGCGCCAGCCCCGCCGGCGCCGCAATTAGATCGAAAGAAAGGTCGTTGCCTGGAATTGCCAGGCCCACGTCGGCCGCGTCCAACGGTTTCAACCCCACACCCAGGGTCTCGCGCGTGATCTCGGCAACGCGGTTTTTATCCAAACGATTCCCCACGACCAGCAGGCGATCTACCGTCGCCGGACTTCCTGCAATCGTCGATCGCGCCCGGTCGCGGTAGAACAGCAGCACGCGATGCAACTCATCATCACATTCTTCGGTCTCGCAAAAAACCGAGCGCAAGGTCAAGGTCCGATTGTCACGCATGAGCAGTGCGGTGAAGCCTTCGTCATGCGCGGTAAGCAGGAGTCCGTCGCCCTGATGGCCGTTGCGCAGCCACTGCTCCTCGCCCACATGACGCGGCAGGATTAGCCCGGTTTCCCAACCAAGGGCCGCAAACACTGTTTCATACTCTGCCAGCACCGCGAGGCGCACGCCCGTAACCAGGTAACGCACCTGTCTTTGTTCGTTTGCCGGCAACTTCTCGCGCGCTATGCGCATTTCCTGAAGCGGCGCGCCAAAGCTGCGTTCGATTTTCCACTCTAATACTTCGTCCATCTCATGGCGCGACCCAACTGCGCCTTCAAGCGTCAGAATCGCCGTGCGCGTGGATGCTTCAGGCAAAGCGACGGACCACTTTCGCTGCCGTAACAAGCCGGCACTGGTCGATAGATCCGAAAGTGCGGCCACTAGCTCCGATGCATCGGCTATATTACTTTCATCAAACGTTGGGCGAATCAAATCCGCAGGCAGATCAACAGACGCCGCGCGCTTAATAATAAAGCCGCCCCGGCCACGATCGAGTTGGACCATGGAGGCCGCGGCCTTTTCAATGCCGAGGGCAGAAGAAGGGAAGCGCGGCTGTAGAAGTTTGGATAGCACGGTGGTTAGTGGTCAGTGGTTAGTGGTCAGTGGTTAGTGGTCAGTGGTCAGTGGTTGTGACTAACAACTGACTATTGACAACTGACGAATCTGAGATCGCAAATTACCAATCGCTGTATGGGGTACCTTCGCTGGAAACTTCGGGGGCGGAACTATGTATATCAGTGATTCCGCTGGCGCCCTCAGTTGAGTAGGGATCTTCTCCCGTAACAACATTCCAGTCTTTATTACCGGTAATTGGGTCAATAGGTATCTCGCGCATGTAACCGGCGGTGACCAGATCGTCCAGCGACTGTGGCAATTTACCTTTGTCCGCGGCGTATTCATCGATAAGCTTACGCATCGTGAAGAGATCGTCGTGCAAAACCGTCTCCCGCGCATGCATTACTGTCTTTTGGTATTGCGGCAATGCCACGGCGGCGAGAATGATGATAATCGAGATGACGATCATCAGCTCAAGCAACGTGAAACCTTGAAAATCAGTAGGGAGTAGGCAGTAGGCAGTAGGCAGCGACCTTCTCGCGCTTGTTTTCTGCCTCCTGCTTCCTGCCTTCTGCCTACTATTCTTACCAGTCACTATACTTGTCACCGTTCAGTGCTTTAGCGTCCGATTTCGAATGCACGTCAAAAACATTTTCGCCACCCCACGACGTCGCATCCGATGGGTCGTAACATGATCGGAACTGCCAATCCGTCTTACCCGTCATCGGATCGATCGGAATCTGGCGCAGATAAACCTTGGTCTTGGGAATTGTTGATTCTTCCGTCGCGGCCTCGGTTGCCGTGTAGTTCAGATTGCCGCGTCGGCCGAGTCCTCCGATCGTGACCGGCAGCACACCGACTCCTTTGACCAGGGTGTCCAGATCGGGTGGATAGCGATCCGGATTGTCCGTCGTGAAGATCGTCTGATCGCTAATAAAAACGCGAACGCGCGGATCCGTGAAGATGTTGGACTGCGGTTGTGGATTCGTTCCTGATCGTCCTGAAGGCTGTCCTGGTGACGGCTCGCCTCCTGGTATTTGCCCGGACTGATTGATTTGAAATTGCGCGCCCGCCAGGGCTTCGCGATGAAACTGGTCGATCGCTTCGCGCATTTCGCGCAAGGCCTCTCGGAGCTGCTCCTCCTTCTGCCGCTTCACCGAAATCTGGACCAGCGGAATTACGCCGAGGGTCAGAATCGCGAGCACGGCGACCGTAATCACCAACTCGATCAGCGTGAAGCCATTAATGCGCTTCGTTAGCATTTGCGACCGACCGTTGACGCGTTATGGAATCCAACTCGGTGCGGTTCCGACGGCTACAGCCAATGCGACTGTGTCGAATTTAGTTCCCGCCGTTTGAGGCTCGGTCGAACTCGATTGCTGAGAACTCGGCTTTGGCGGAGGTGGGCCGTCCGGCTGCTTTACCGTCAAAGTCGCTGGATTAAGTTGTAGAGTTGTGGCTCGGCCGTCAGCTGCGACTAGGTGAACGTTGGAAAGATCGAACGTGAGCGCGCTGTTGCCGGCGGCGATTGCTTCCACTTCGATATTAAGCAATGCGCCCTCGCCCTTTACCGTCGAGCCTCCGGCCGGCGCGACTGAAATCAGCAACATGCCCTTCGGATCGATTGATTGTGTAATCGCCGGCGCGTTTTTGGCGTTTGTGAAAAGTGTCCCGGGAGAGACATTCCCGATCTTTACCACGCGCGGATCAAAGCGCAGCGTTACGACTGCAAGTCCCAGCGGGGCTTCGGACTTGAGTTGAATGGCCAATTGTCGCTTCTCACCGACAAGCATCTCGCTTTTCTCAGGCACGAGGCCGAGTTCGATTAGGCTTGCGGCTGCTTCGCCTGTTCCGGCACTCTCGTCATTTTTCTCAGTGCGTGGCGTGACTTGCTCAGCCACCTGAGTTATAGCGGGCGCCTCCGTCGCGTTCAAGTTAGCTGCTGAAACACCTGTCGTCGGTGAGACGACGTTCTTCAACGCAGTAGCAACGTCGGTAGATCGCGGACCCGAGTCACCTGGATTTGATACCGCCGCCGCCTTTGGTTGAGGCATGGCAGAATCATTTTGCCCCGCTGAAATGTCGCTAGCTGTCGATTTGTCGGGTTTGGCCGCAGTCAAAACCGCCGGCTGTATTTGAGGCGCTGCGACATTTTGGTTTTGCGAAACCCCGGTCACTGGCGGCGAGTTTGCAGCAGTCTTGTTGACAGCGGCGCTCGATTCCTCAGTGACGAGTGCCTTCGGAGCCGGTGCGTAGGTCACGGGCGCATCCGGAAGTTGCACAGCCACATCTTTCGGGATTTTTCTGGTGGCCGCGATCTGTTGCTCTTCGCGCGCAGTTTCCCGAAGCATAGCTTCGAGGGAACCCGTAGTTGGGGACTGCAACGTTCCGCTGGGTCGCATCTCTTCATCTCTTGGTGTCACTGCCGGCGCGCGCAGCACGCGGGGCGTAACTGCAATGACGATATCCACCTGGCGATTATCTCGCGTCGGCGAAGTGAAGAGTCGGCCGAGAATAGGAAGCCCGCCAAGTATCGGAATTCCCTGCCGTCCATTCGATTGGATGTCTTGCGAGACACTCGCCAACATCATCGTGCGGTTATTTTGCACGCGCGCTGTGCCGGAAATAGTTCGCTCAGTAAAGGTTGGCGTCAGCGTATTTGCACCGCTTACGTCCTTCGATTCAATCTTCATCTTGACTTGGACATCGAAGTTCGGAAAAACCTGCGGCGTGAAGCTTAAGGTCAGGCCGGTTGGCTCATAATTGATTACCGGGAAACCGCCGGTAGGGAATCCATTAGGGTTAGTCGTATTAGTTCCGGTTTGGACACCAAACGGATAGGCCTGCGCAGTTTGTACAGGTACGCGCTGACCGATGCGTGCGGTGGATTCTTCATTATTGAATGCATGGACCTGAGTGGAGGCAAGCAGCTTGGCGTTGTTCTTGCTTTGGAAGGCAGTCAACACGGAAGGCGGTATTACGAGCGCTGCTGCTAATGAGGTAGGACTTGCACCGATGATATTGCTTAGATTTACGCCCCGGTCCGCTGATGTTCTCACGCCGTTGTTACTCAGAATCGCCACCCCCGGCGACCCGCCAAGATTGAATGTTCCGCTGCCCAATTGATTACCGAATTGCAGCAAGTTTGACCGCGACACTTCGTAGATATTCACGTCCATCACAACTTCGGCGCGATCCTTATCGATGCTGGCGAGCAGATCGCCGATCAGCTTGACGTTCTCAGCCGTGTCGCGAACAGTCAGGCTGTTCGTATCTTTATCGGCAACAACGATTGATTGCGGTCGGCCGACCGATGCGGGTAACGCTTGCCCGATTAACGTCTTCACCTTTTCGGGGTCAGCGTTTGAAATATAGAATGTGCGCACCACCAATTGCTGGTACTGCGGTCTACGCGCCTGATCGGCAACCAGAATCGTCCGACGATCCAATTTCTGAAAGAACAAACCTTCCTGCAGGAAGATGTAATCCAGCGCCTTGGCGGTCGTCGTTGGCTGAGTAAGGTTAATATCGAGGGTGCGTGGTTGTGCGAATGTTTGCTTGTCGAATATTACGTTGAGGTTCAACTGGTCTGCCAGGGTTCTTATGTAATGTTTAAGGTCGCCGTTGTAATTGATCACCCGCACCTCTTCTTGTCGTACCGGAGTCGCAGGTTCCTGCTGACCGATAGTTCCGGGTGCGGAAGGCGTTCCACCGCCTTCGGCCGTCTCCGGCTTGGATCCATCTCCGTTGTTGGTCGTCGAAGGCTTGCCACCCTCTTTAACTTCCTGAAGGCGTAGCATGCGCTCCATCTCTGAAACCGCAAGTTGATTCACCGGGTCGTAACCGAAGGCCTGGCGAAAAGCGTTGTAGGCACCCACATAGTCTCTTTGCTCTGCCAGCGCTCGTCCCTGCTGCATGAACATCTGAGAAGCATTGAAGACAGCGCGCCGATAGTGCAATTGATAATCCACGTTTGATGGATCTGCGGCGACGGCCAGCGTGAATTCCTGCGCCGCCTTTTCCCATTGCTGCGCCTGCTCATATTTCATGCCGCGATCGTAATGATCCTTGCCCTTCTTTCCGAAGGCGCTTACGGGCACGGCCAGCAAACACGCCACGATTATCAACGAAATGATCGAGTACCAACGGTTTTGTGATTTCATGAGTAATACCTCTTCAGGACGTTTGGGAAAGCTACCGAGAAGACTCCGGCGGCCTGTGCTCTTACACGCGAACCATGCCAGGTCGGTTCCGCAATGCGAAAAACCAAAGCAGTCTAGCAGAAAAGCAATCTTAATTTAAGGCGTCCAGAGAATGGAAGAGCGGAAACCCTCGGAGAGCCTGCGCCAGACGCTCCCAGCCTCATTTAGCGGCCGCCCAGGTATCTGAAATCGCTTATCGCTGCCCGTTTAGATTAACTTCCTCGACAAACGTGACGCGATTGATTTCGTGCAGCGTTGAGACGCCGGCAAAGACTTTCTTGAGGGCTGATTCGCGCAAACTTGTGAGACCTTCGGCCTCTGCCGCACGCCGGACTTCGGACCCTGGACGTCGCTCGACTATCATTTCGCGGATGTTGTCACTGAGGTCGAGTAGTTCGTGAATGGCAGTGCGACCACGGTAGCCCGTGTGATTGCAGGCATCGCATCCCACATTCAAATAAAACACGCGCCCGCGATGGTCTTCCGGTCTGAGGCCGGATTCGATTAGTTCAGTGTCTGAGGGATGAAAAGCGCGGCGGCAAACGCTGCAAAGGACACGAATCAGGCGTTGAGCCAGTACGCAGTTCAAAGACGAAACGAAGTTGTACGGTTCAACGCCCATGTTCAGGAAACGGCCGATTACGTCGATCACGTTGTTAGCGTGCACCGTCGTAAAGACGAGATGGCCCGTTAACGCAGATTGGATCGCAATCTGCGCAGTTTCTTCGTCGCGAATTTCACCAACCATGATCTTGTCCGGATCATGACGAAGGATCGAACGCAGGCCACGAGCGAACGTCAAACCCTTTTTCTCGTTCACCGGAATCTGCGTGATGCCGTGCAGTTGATATTCAACCGGGTCTTCAATGGTTATGATCTTGTCTTCTTCGTTCCGGATCTCGTTCAATGCGGCATAGAGCGTTGTCGTTTTTCCCGATCCGGTGGGACCTGTTACCAGCACCATCCCGTAAGGTTCAGCGATGTAGTGACGAAACTTGCGCAAGTCATCCGGATCGAAACCGACCACGTTTAGATCAAGATTGCGGAAAGCTTCGTTGATCTGTTCCTTGTCCAGGATACGAATCACCGCGTCTTCGCCATGCACGGTTGGCATGATCGAGACGCGAAAGTCTACGTTCCGACCTTTATACCTGACGCGGAAGCGGCCGTCCTGCGGCACGCGACGCTCTGCGATGTCCAGTTCAGACATGACCTTAATGCGCGAGATTAACGTCTGATGATAAGCGAGATCGATGGGGTCGACTTTCGCGTACAGCGCGCCGTCGATGCGATATTTCACCTGCACCTCGGTATCGCGAGTTTCAATATGAATGTCGGAAGCGCGCGACTCCATCGCGTTGTAGATGACCGTGTCGACCAGCTTGATGATCGGTGACATGTCGCTATCGGTCGCCAATCGATCGAGGTCGAGAACTTCTTCGCCTTGTTCGGTCTCGCGCACCAGCGAAATGCGAAAGCCCGAAGCTGCTTCTTGCAAAACTCGCTGCGTCGCATCGCCCTTGCGCAGCACAACATCGATTGCCCCGGCGGTCGCGACATGTGGGACCAAACGCATTCTGAGTGCCCCAGCCAAATCGTCTAACCGATCAAGATCAGTCGGATCGGCCATCGCGATGTGCAACTTCCCGTTCTCGCGCTTCAGCGGCACGAACTGATTACGAACCATCAGGTCAACGGGAATCTCTGATAACAGCGAATAATCGATTGGAGATTCGCCGTCAGCCGGCAGTAAGTTGACAAACGGCAGACGATAACGCTGCGCTAACTCTTTCGCTTCGCGCACTTCGGGAGGTTCGGAGACTTGAGGCAGCGGCCTCAAGTCATCATTGGGGTCCGCGCTTCCTTTGATCGCGTCCGACTCGGTCGCATTGATCTGCTCTTCAGTGAATTGCTTCATAAGGAGCGCCGACATCTTGTCGGCGGTACGCGAGCATCTTGCTCGACCCTTGAGCCCTCCCTGACGGTCGGGCTACTGCCACTCAATGTGCAAGCATGGGCCCGCTGGAAATCGATTGGATGATCGGCAGATAAATCGCCAGCAGGATCGTCACTACGATGCCTCCCATCAGGACAAGGATCGCAGGCTCAAGCGTGGTCGTCAACTGCTCTAACTTCACTTCTGCTTCGGCGTCATAAAAGGTCGCCACCTCGTCCAGCATTTCACGCAGGCTGCCCGAACGCTCGCCGATTCCGATCATGTCGACCGCCAGCTCCGGCAGCCACTTCGCCGTTTCCAGACTCTCAGTGAACGATCGGCCTTCACGAATCAGTGGCAGAATCCCCGAACTTCGGCGTCGCAATTCCAGATTTGTGATTGATTCGGCTGCGATCTCCCAAGATTCTACCAATGTGATTCCGCCTGCCAGCAGGGTCGCCAACGAGCGGCTGGCCTGAGCCACGGCTAATTGCACCAGGAGTTTTCCAGCCAGGGGAATCTTGAGCATGAAGGCATCGATCGTCAGCCGACCCTGCGGCATGCGTGACCAGATCAAAAGCAGGGCACCACTGATAATTAGCAGCGGCGCAAACCAAAAGACATTTCGCGTCAGCCAGCCCGAAATGGTAAGCACGATCAGCGTCACCGTCGGCAGATTGCCACCAAAGCCCGCGAACAACTCAGACATTCGCGGCACTACGTAGACCGTTAAAAAGATCACCATGCCCAACGATGCCAGCAACAGAAACGTTGGATATGCGAGCGCGCCACGAATCTTTCGGCGCAAGCCAACCGAGCGGCGCATGTAGGTTACGTAGCGCGAAAGCACTTCATCAAGCGCCCCGGATCGCTCGCCGGCCAGAATCGAAGCCGTGTAGATACGCGGAAAAGTGTTGCCCTGCGCCGCGAAGGCCTGCGACAACGCTGCGCCGCCGCGAATTCCTTCTTCGACCTCTTCCAATACCGCGCGCAGCCGCATCGAAGTGGCCCGCCGTCGCAGCATTGAAATCGCTTGCAGAATCGGAATGCCCGCGCGCAAGAGAGCGGCGAGTTGCTGATTGAAAAGGAGAAAGTCATTCGCCTTGACGCGAGATCGACCGCCGGTTCCCCCCGTTTTCGTAAACGAAGCGAGGCCTTCGGCTTTCGGCGGCGTTACCGCAAAAACTTTGAAGCCTTCGCGCTCTAGCCGCGCCCGCGCCTCCTGCGCGGCGACGGCCTCGACGGTGCGAGTGACAATTTCGCCTGCCGGCGTTCCTAAACGAACAGTAAACTCAGCCATCGTTGCGTTCGAAGTATATCACGGTGGTTTGTTAGCAGAATGTCGCGCGGCGGCCACGGCCGTCACAGTTCGGATCACGCCGAGTCACTGGAATTAGTTGCAAAACTCTCTGCTGCAAAAGTTTGACCGGGCGACTGGACTTGGCATATTGTCCGCGCGGTTTATGTACCGAGGGTCTGATAAACACTTGAATGCGAGGTCAAACGCGGATGACTTCTCCTAGTAAGAACGCACGCGAAAACCAGCATCTGATTCGCGGCCTCACCCTTCTCGATGCGACGATGATCGTGATCGGATCGATGATTGGCTCAGGCATCTTTATCGTCTCTGCAGAATCGTCGCGATTAGTAGGCAGTCCCGGATGGCTGTTGATGGCCTGGGCGCTGGGCGGCGTATTGACAATCACCGGCGCTCTCTCTTGCGCGGAACTCGCGGCGATGATGCCACGCGCCGGGGGTCAATACATTTTCCTGCGTGAGGCCTATGGAAAATCCATTGGGTTTCTGTTCGGCTGGTCACTCTTCTTAATTATCCAAACCGGCACCATTGCGGCTGTGGCCGTTGCGTTTGCCAACTTCATGGGCGTGTTGATTCCGAAAATTTCCGGGGATAACTATTTGATTGCGCCGCTGATTGTTCTAAGGCCATTTAGCATGGGAACGTTTGCATTTAATGGCTACGCGCTCTCGCTTTCTACTCAACAATTGATCGCGCTGTTAATGATTTTCCTGTTGACGCTCACGAACACACGCGGATTAAAAACGGGCAAGATTATTCAAAACACTTTCACTTTTACCAAGACGGCAGCCCTGCTTGGGCTGGTTGTAATTGGTTTGACGCTCAGCCTAAGAGTGGGCCTGCGCAGCGGAGCAGCGGCGTTTACTTCGTCCTGGTGGAATCCGACGGTCAACGGATGGCATCCGGGAAGCGCGCAGGTAGGATTTGAAACGGCAGGCGGCGTGCTGCTTACCCTGGCGCTCGCCATGTTATTGGGTCGCGCGATGGTCGGCCCGCTCTTTGCTCAGTCAGCCTGGAACAACGTCACGTTCACCGGCGCGGAAGTTCAAAACCCCGGACGCAATTTACCGCGCGCGCTCTTGATTGGCTGCGCCACGGTCGTCGTTCTCTACCTGCTTGCCAATCTCGCATACCTGCTTACGCTTCCGTTAAGCGGAATTCAAAACGCGCCCCAGAATCGCGTCGCCACCGCGACGATGCAAGCAATATTCGGGCCACCCGGCACAGTGATCATGGCGATTGCGATCATGATTTCGACATTTGGCTGCAACAACGGATTGATTCTGGCGGGCGCGCGCGTCTACTACGCAATGGCGTGTGACAATCTGTTCTTCAAGCGTGTCGGTACGCTCAATCTGCGCCACGTTCCCGCGGTAGCGCTGATCACGCAGGGCGTCTGGGCGGCTCTTCTAACACTGCCGCGGACGGTGACTAAGTCAGCTAATCCGACGACAGGTGCAGTTACGATGAACTTTGGCAATGTTTATACCCAACTGCTCGAATACATCGTCTCGGCTGATTTGATTTTTTATGCGTTGATGGTGGCGGCAGTAATAGTCATGCGACGGAAAGCGCCGCAATTGGAAAGACCTTATCGCACATTCGGTTATCCGATTGTGCCTTTGATTTATGTGGGGCTGGCGGCCTTATTTGTTCTTGATCTTGGATACCTGGCGCCGAGCACGTCCGGAATAGGATACTTGCTTGTGCTCACCGGCATCCCCGTTTATTTCTTATGGAGAAGGCAGGCCAGGATTTGAGAGTTCCGGCCTGCCTCCTTATTCGCTGTGAAGCGAATTCTTCTTTTCAGGTTTACATTATCGGCTGTTCGGCTGACCTTGGTGGACTATCCGGCCTCGGTTGGCCTTCGGGTCTCGGACCGGGTCCAGGGCCAGGTCCCGCGGGCCCTCGTCCCGGTCCGCCCGGCCTTGGTCCCTGCCCGGGCCCGCCATCGGGTCCGTGCCCCATCATCATGCGGTGCATCGCGTGCAGCTTCTCTTGTTGTTCCGGCGTCAGCTTGTTCTTGATCCGAATCGCCAGTTCCATGTGCAAGCGTTTAATCTCTCGCTCGCCCTCCAGCACTTTGTCCAGTTGAGCCAGAGCTTGCTGCTCGTTCACGACATTGCTCTTCATCATTTCATGAAGTGCTTCCATGGCATCCTGCAATTGCCACTGCAGTTCATTGAAGCGAGTTGTGGTGCGCTGTATCTCGCTGCGCATGAAGGTCTTTTGCTCGTCCGTCAGGCCCAGCTCCCGCTGGTGTTGCATGATCATGTCCGGCGGAAACATTGCGTCCCCAAGCGGATCCATGGGCGGATGGGGCGCGCGCGGCGGTGGTTGCGTTTCCGGTTGCTGCGGCGGCTGCGTCTCTTGCGCCGAAGCCACCGTGATGCTCAGGAAAACGGTGACACATAGAATTCCGACAAACAATCCAATCCCTTTTTTCATCGACTCCTCCTTCTAATTAGCACGGCTGGTCAAGAATGATTTCAATTCATTGGCACTTTGATTAAGTTTAGGAAGCGAGGTTAAAACTTCATCGCTTGGTGAAACCAATAAATCCGCTGTTGGTGATTTCCAGCTTGCGATCGCAATTGCGTCGCTGGTGGCTTTCATCCTGGCAGCCGCGAGGGCTGCCCGGCGCCGCGATAAGAAGTTAAGGGAACGCGGCCTCGGCCTTCGCTTTTGGCTCTCCACAGCCGCAACTTCGGTTCGCTCCATACCTTTTCCAGTATGCGCAGGTTCAGCCGAAGTCTTTGCCTGTTCGATCACCACGATGGCAGATGACTGCCGGCCGCTCTGCCAACGGCTCGACCACCAGGCGACTGTGACCAAAGCGCAAATCAAGAATGCAGTCGCTGCGACAAAGGAAAAACTAAATCCTTTTCTTGATTGAATGGCTCTCGGCTCCGCGCGAGCCAGGACGGTTCTGAATCGCGGAATAATGCGTTGATCGTCGGAGCGCAGCTCACTAAACAGCGCCTGGATTTTCTTTTCGTTTCCAACTAATTCCATAAGCAATTTCCGTCTTTCCCAAAGATTCTCGTAAATGTTTCTTCCCACGTTCGTAATGCTGGCGCGCGCTGCCGATCGAGATTCCCATCACTTCGGCCGCTTCGCGCAGGCTCAGTTCTTCGTAGAAAACCAAATGCAGCGCTTCGCGTTGTCGTATTGGCAAATTTGCAAGCGCCCGCTGAAATTGAGCCTGCGTCTCTGATCGTTCGAACGCCGCGTCGGGTTTGTCGAGACAGTAAACATCTTCTTGCGGTACTGGCGGCTGGACTGCGTTTGTCAGTTTTCGCAATAAGGTTCTGCGATGTTCGCTGACAGCCGTCTTGCGAATTACTGCAAACAACCACGTCTTAAAGCTCGCTTCACCGCGATAACGGGCTTTGCTTTCAAAGATCTTCAAATACACCGTTTGCAAAACTTCCTCGGCTTCAGCTCGATCGCGGCGGCAGCAACTCAGGGCCCACCCGAAACTGGCCGCATGAAGCCTTTCCAGTTCAGCCTTAATCTCGGCAATGTCCATCAGGTCTATTTGCACGGATTCACCGTGTTCATTCTATTAGTCGCTTGGGCGGGCAAATTATATGACTTAGGTGCCGAAACTGTTCAGTGCGCGAGCGGGCACTAGCCCGACCGTAAGGGAGGGCTCAGAATCAGAGTCGCATAACCGGAGCCCCTCCCTGACGGTCGGGCTAGTGCCCCGTATTCACAGCTTTTCGTAGTTCCCGAAGCATCAGTCGGCGGATAAGGCCGCTGAATGGCCGTACAAAAGTCCAATAAGCGCAAAACTTTTTACGGCTCGCGAGATCTCCGCAGATGACCCTTGTCTCGGTCGACAATATCGTGGCACCGTTATGGTTGTCGCTGACGCGGAAATTCCAGACGGCTCGTGCGAACCCGCTGGCCACCGGCTTTTCAAAGTCTTCGCGATTGAATGGAAAGAGATTGCCGCTGGCTCTCCAGAATTTCCCGGTCACACCTAAGACGATTTCTTCATTAGGCTTTTCTGCCAGAACTCCAAATCCCGCCTCAATTAAAGTTCGCAGCGTGAGATTCTGGCTTCTCGGTAAAGGTTGACAGCCGCGCGAGACAAACCCAGGCAGAGACCGCAGCGCCAGAAGTGACCTGATGATCGGCGAGCCACCGAAGTCAGAAGTCCAGAGCGCTCGATACACAACCTCAGGCGGGGCGGCAATGAGAATACGGTGTGTTTCAACAGCGTCCGGAATTGGCGCGAATGAATCAATTAACATTCGCTGATCTACTTCGCCCATTCGCAGGCGATCTGGGCCTCAACTTTGACCGGCACATTGGTCAGATATTCTTCGCCGGCTGCGCACATCGCACGCTCGACTTTATGGGCGATTGTTTCGGCTTCAGCTTCATCAACTTCGACCACAATCTCGTCGTGAATTATGTTGACGATTCTCGCTGACGAATCGCGTAATTCATCGTTGAGCAATCGCAGCGCGCGTTTAAGAATGTCGGCGCTGGTGCCCTGGATTGGCGCGTTTTTCCCGTTGCGCTGCGTCATCGAAATCTGCTGGCGATCGGCGGCGTCGAAGTTGAAACGAACCAAACGGCCAGAGCCAGTGCGGGCTTGCTTTTCGCTCACTGCGCGATTTGCGGATTCGCGCAAGTAACTGTCGAGCTTTCGATAGGTCGAGAAGTAGCGGCGCAAAACATCCTCGGCTTCCGTGACGCTCAGTCCGGTCATCATCGAAAAGCGCTGCGCGCCGATACCGTAAACCACGCCAAAGTTCAAACGCTTCGCAAATGATCGTTGGTCCGCGGTCACTTGATCGCCCGAGACATTAAATACTTGCGCCGCAGTTACCCGATGAAGATCAGCGCCTGAATTGAACGCATCGATGAAAGCTTGATCGCCGGAAAATTCAGCAAGAATACGCAGCTCGATTTGCGAATAGTCAGCAATGACCAATTGTCGTCCTTCGGGATGCCCCATGAAGCAACGACGATACTCGAGGGCGTGCGGGACCTGCTGAATATTTGGATTCGTGCAGGCGAAGCGGCCGGTCGGCGCGCCAATCTGGCGAAAGTCCGCGTGCAGCCGGCCAGTTTTGGGGTTGATGAACTCAATCATATTCTGGCCATAACTGGTCAACGCCTTTTGCATCGTGCGGTACTCGAGCAACTTCGCTACCACCGGATACTGAGCTGCCAACGGTTGTAACTTCCAATTGCGTGTCGAATCGGGAACAGGAATCCCGAGGCGATTCAACACTTCCGTAACTTGCTGCTGCGAATCCAAATTGATGTTCGCGCGCGGCGGACCGAACAGAGACGCCTGCGCCACACCTTCACCCAACATCTCCTGCAGTTCGTTGGCAAGTTCAGCACGCTTTTCCTCAACGATGGCAAGCTGTTCCAGCCATCGCTCCTTGTGCATATAAAAACCCGTTAACTCAAGGTCGACCACGGGCATCACACATTCAAACTCGAGCTGCGCACAACGGATCATATCGAGAGATTTGATCCTTTCAATTAGTTTGTCGCGCAGAGGAATAAGCACCGCTGCGTCGCGCGCAGCGTACTGCAATTGCGCTTCCGATAGTTCGAATTCCCAATTGCTCAATCGCTCAGTCTTGTCGACGGCTTCGTTAAGATAGCGTCCCGCTATTGCTTCCAGTCCGTGTCGCTCTTCGATATCACCGGCGGAAACGATCTGGCTCGCCAGCAAAGTGTCAAAGAGCCCACCAATATCAACTCCCAGGTTGTGCTTGATGAACTTCGCGTCGAACTTGGCGTTGTGCGCTATCTTGATCGGACGAGGCGAAGTTAGGAGTTGACGAAGGGACTGCAACCGTTCGTCGCGCTTCATGTCGCCATTGGCAAAACGATTCAGATCGACTATGTGAACGCCATTCGGCGTGGCGAGTTGAATCAACCGTAATCGGCCGGTGTAAGGATCGAGTTCGGTGGTTTCCGTATCCAATCCGACAGCGTGGTGGGTGGACAGTTCGTCTACTGCCAGGCGAAGTTCTTCACGTGTAGTGATGATTTGATACTGCGTGTTCATTCTTAATTAATTTAGCCATAAAAGAGCGCAAAACGCACCAGCGGAAAAACACTGGACGACTCGTGATTACCCGCAGTGCACATCCTCGCTTTGAGAGAAGAGGCGGCGAAGAAGAACGCTTAGCTCAGGCCTTGGCAAACCCGGGCGCCCCTTAAATCAAAATCAATAATAAGACGCGCCGGGAGGGCGGAGCCTTTCTGCGCCGCGGGGCGGCAAAGCCGCTACACCAATTCTTTGTGCTTCTCATGCCTCTTGGGGGGCCGTTGTTGGTCAGTATTTTGCGCCAATGAGGTATGCGACAGGTTTCTCGCCCGGAACAAACGCTGAGTGCATCGTATTCGCGGGAAGAAAATCCCGGTCGCCGGGGCGCAAAGTGTAGGTTTCGTGGCCAACACGGAGTTCAAGTTCACCGCTTAGAATCCAATGTGATTGATCCTCAGAGTGACAGTGCGGACCGTACTTTGTTCCTGGCGGGTCGCTCCACTGAAAAACGCTGTAGCCTTCATTTTGCAAACGCAGTTTCAACTCCTGTGCGTCTGGCGCTTGGCGTTCGCTCCATCGATCGACTTGCATGCTCATGTCGTCACTTTGCCACAAAGGGATAAAACGCGCAGCGCCGAACTGATGTTTCAGGATGTGGCGGGTTAATGCGAAGGCGCGCGGCGGTTAAGATTCGAGTGCTGGTTTGCTTGCGAGGGTCTTTCACTCCATGTAGATGCGCTAAACCATCCACGCCACCAGCCGACTGCAGCGCCGACAAGCAGCATGAGCACGACGACGCCGACAATCGCGAGCTTTAGAGCTAGCCGCAGAATCCGGCGCGCGATAAAAAGAAAAACCGCGAGCACGATAAGGACAATCAGACCGGTCGTAATAGCGGTTGTCATGATAGGACGCTTTAGCGAGGCCCTACTGCCTATTGCTTTTCTGTCTTCTGCCTACTGTATTTCGCGCGTACCGTGGTCTTGATGTTTCCGCGCACGTTGAAGTCACCTTCGATCTCTACGCTCAAAGGGTCACAGGCCTTAACAAAATCTTCGAGGATGATGTTGATAACATGCTCATGAAAAATCTTCACATCGCGAAACGAATTGATGTAAAGCTTCAGACTCTTCAATTCGATGCAGCGTTCGTTAGGTATGTACTCGATGCGAATCGTGGCAAAGTCGGGAAAATCAGAGAACGGACAGATGCAAGTAAACTCAGGAAGCTCGAAATTGATTTTGATTTCGCGCCCGGGAAACTCGTACGGGAACGTATCGAGCAGATAAAGCTTCATCTTCGGGCGCGGGGTCGAGCGGATGTCAAGACCTTGCTGATTTGGCGGTCCTAATTCAGTAGCCATCTTTCTTTGCAAAATACGAATCTAGAAATCGCGAGCACCATAAAGCGTAGATCGGGGCCGACCAATTTCAAATATCTTGATCAGCACCAGTCCGGCAATGAAACCCCCGACGTGGGCTGCATATGCCACACCGCCTTGCTGCGAGCCGCTACCAAGCACGCCGAGTCCGCTAATTATCTGAAAGACGAACCAGAGTCCGATGGCGACGAAGGCAGGCACCTGGGTCACGAACCATGAAAGGATGACGGTCACACGGTTCGTTGGAAACAATAGGAAATAACCACCCAGCACACCAGAGATCGCGCCCGATGCGCCCAGGCTGGGCACAAGCAAACTGGCCTCATCGCCTCGGGCGAATGCTGCGGTCGCAATCACGTGGGCCAGACCGGCAAGCACTCCGCATACGAGATAGAAGATTAGATAACGAATATGTCCTAAACGGTCTTCAATGTTATCACCGAAGATGAAAAGAAAAAGCATGTTGCCGAAAATGTGTGCGATGCCGCCGTGCATGAACATTGAAGTGATCAGCGTGAGATAAACCGGAATCGGAGTTGGCTGCAGCCCCGGCATTTCGACGCGCTGGCCAGTGAACGGCTGCACCATAATCCGATCGCGTGTGGCGATGTCTCGGCCAGTAATGATTTCCGCGGGAACGGTTGAAAAGGCGTAGGTGAATTTCTCGTTGCTGCCGAGCCCTTGCAGGAAGACGAACACCAGCACGTTAACCAGGATAAGCGCGTAGTTAACGAACGGAGTTATCGTGCGGCCGGTATTTTCGTCGCCAATTGGAAAAAGCATCGGTGTAGCGCAAATACGGAACCGCTCGCAGTAGCGAGCGGGTAAACGTCGGCAAGATGCCGGCGAACCGCAGGCAAGATGCCTGCGCTCCGCTCAATCCCCTTCAGCGGCAGCTTCCGCAAACGCAATTTCTCCTGCTGCCAAATCCATACGCACTTCTTTCGGCGTACCAAAAGCGCGCGCTTTCTTATCGTCAAACTCACCTTCCCAACGCGCCACGACTACGGTAGCCAGACAGTTTCCCAAAACGTTCACGGAAGTGCGCCCCATATCCATTAATTCATCGACACCAAAAATTACTGCCACACCAATTGGGCCCAGTCCGCCGGGTAAGAAACTGTTGAGTGTCGCTAACAGGATTACCAAAGCCGCGCGCGGCACACCGGCGACGCCTTTCGAGGTAATCATCAACGTCAGCATCATTATGATCTGTCGCCCGAAACTCATATGGCCAATCAACGGCTCTGCGGCTTGCGCAACGAAGACCGATGCCATCGCCAGATAGAGCGTCGTGCCGTCAAGATTGAAGCTATAGCCGGTAGGCATGACAAAGCCCACAATCCGCCGCGGCACGCCGAGCCGCTCCATATTTTCCATTGCCTTAGGCAACGCGGATTCGCTGCTGGTTGTGGCGAAGGCAATTGTGAACGGCTCACGCACGGCCTTCAGAAATTGAATGATGGGAACTCGGGCAATAATCATGACGGCTCCGAGCACGACGAAGACAAAGATAAAAAGTGCGAGATAGAGCGAGCCAATGAGCTTGCCAAGATTAACCAGCACCGAAAGCCCATTGGTCGCAATGGTGTGCGCCATCGCCGCACCCACGCCGATTGGCGCAAACATCATCACGTAGTTTGTGAATTTGAACATCACCTGTGACAGGGCTTCGCAGCCGCGCAGGAGCGGCGCCGCGCGCTGGCCCATTGCGGAGACGGCCATCGCAAACAAAACGGTGAAGGCGACGATTTGCAATACGTCGCCGCGCACCATTGAATCAATTACGCTCGCTGGAAAGATGTGGACGAGCAGGTCCCGAAAGCCTTGCGGTTGCGTCTTGACTAGCTGACTGATGTCGCCGCCGCCGGCAAGTGTCACGCCCGCGCCCGGTTTGGTTAGGTTCACAATACCGAGGCCAATGAACAGGGCGATCGTGGTGACAATCTCGAAATAGAACAGGGCTTGGACGCCCATGCGGCCAACTTTCTTCAGATCACCGCCGCCGGCAATGCCAACCACGAGTGTCGAAAAGATCAGGGGCGCGATGATCGATTTGATGAGGTTCAGGAAAATATCGCGAAGAAAGTATACATTGTTCCCCCAGTTGTAGCCCCATCTCCTGCCGAGGTATCCGATCAATCCGCCCAGAACCAAACCGATGAAAATCTGTGTCGTCAGCGATGGTATGTACCACGAGCGACGCTGCGTGATGACCCGATTTGTAGTTTGGGACTTGGTCATCGGCGTCTCATTCGTCGTGGACGATAAAGATTAAGACAACAGTAGTTGCAGTCAGGTTTTGGATGCGTAGCTCAATCTTCGGATTTCGCTGCCCTTTTGATTCAAGCATCTGTTTGATGATGCGAGTGGCATTATTGGATTCTCCAACTCTGTAGGGCATGCCCTTCCGCAAATCGACACCCTCTTTCACCAAAGCGTCGAGGATAAGTGAAGGATTAACCTGCTTGAGATTTTCGAATTTAACTTCGCTGATCAAAGGTAGTTCGACGACTCGGAAAATAACCACAATTCCGCCCCGCGCTCCTTTTTCCACGGAGGCGCGAGTTTGAGACTTGTCGAAGTATCCGGATGCGCGAATTGCGTTGAGATCTTTTGCAAGTTGCTCGTAGCTGAACAGATTTCCGGGACGGCTGTGCACCCACGCGAGAATTTGTTCCTTAGTTAATCTCCGATTCCCGATTATCTCCAGAGTTTCGATTGACCGCCCGGCGGCATCTGCTGGAGCGATCGGCTCAATCCCGTCGTCATTGATGTGAAACTCAAACTGCATCCTTTGCGAGACAGTGTGCCAATTCTTCTCCGCTGGGGTGAACTTGATGCTGCGAACGGCTTGAAGCGCGTTCTCAGTCATTCCGTAAGGCAAGCTCTCAATAACGTGGATATCGGTAACGCGACCGGTGCGACAAAGGATGCCTTGCACAATTACTCGTCCGTGTATGTTGTGGTCACGCGCTTCTTCAGTGATGCTGAGACTCGGTAGATCAGTAACTCTGGCGCGTCGGGTCACCTCTTGAGAACTATAAACCGGCCCGCGACATGATTGACCCTTGCTTACTTGGTTTGCTTTCTGCGCTGACGCTACGACAATCAAAAGCAGTACAAAGAGTATAGACGTTAGCGCAGAACATATTGGTTTTTTCGTCATAACCCTTGTGCTATCTTCCCCACCTCAATTTGTCGCGCAGCACATCAAAATAATTTCGATTTGCCGGCTGTACCAGGTTGAATGTAGTACCGCTTTTTCGAATTATCACGCGATCGCTGGCTTGCAGCGGAAATCCAACCTGGCCATCAAGGGTCAACGCCACTTCTTCCTTGTCAGTCATCAGCCGTACTTCGATCAATGAATCGTCAGGTACGACTATAGGCCGGTTCGACAACGTGAACGGACAAATCGGCGTAATGACAACTGCATTCATTGACGGATAAATCACCGGGCCACCCGCGGAAAGGTTGTAAGCCGTCGAGCCCGTCGGCGTTGAGACGATCAATCCGTCCGCGCGAAAGGAATTCACAAACTGATTATTCAAATAGGCTTCGATTTCAATGATGCGGGCGAGTGCAGACTTGTTCATCACGACGTCGTTGAGCACGCTATTGTTCGTGATTAGGACTTTGCCCCGCCGCAACTCCACGGCCAGCATCACGCGTCGGTCGACTTTGTACTTGCCCGCGAGAATCGCTTCCAGGGCAGGGAAAAGCTCTTCAATACGAAACTCCGCCAGATAACCGAGACCGCCGTAATTAACACCCATAACCGGGACTTCCGTGTCGTCAATCATTCGGGCCGTGGCGATCATCGTGCCGTCTCCGCCAAGCACCAGGATCAAATCAACGCTCTTCGCCAGCGCTTCTTCAGCGACAAGCTCAACCGTGCAGCCGGTTTCGTGTTCAATCCGCTCGCGCTCAATGTCCGGACCGCCGAAAAGACTGAGGCCTCGCTGGCTCCCCCATTCAACCAGCCGGCATAATGTGGCCAGTGCATCCGGTTGATGCGGTTTGACGACGACACCGACGCGTTTGATCGAAATCATTGGCTTTGGGCGTATTAATTAACCACAAAGCTCTGAAGACTACCAAGGAGATTGAGTAGTGTGCGTGATGGAACGAGCTTTGCCGGGCAGTTAAATGGCGCCGAACACTTTACAAACACATTCCCGAAGGGAATGAATTCAGTAGCCGTGGGCAGCGCCCACGGATCTTCGGCCGCAAACATACCCCGACCCTGAAGGGGTCGAACAATCGCGCATGACAATTCGCCCTTACAGGGTCGCGATCCATTTGTTGATTCTGATCCGGTGGCGTTGCCACCGGCTATTGAATTCGTCCGCTGTGCGGACGTCTAAAATCCTGTGCCCGCACCTTCATCGTAGTATCGACCTGAATGTAGCCCTCTGCGTCGGTGACTCCCGTGCCAATAACTGGGCCCGGGCTGCCTGCTGATTTGAGTGTCAACGGAAGCAGTTGCGGCTTTGCCGCTTCACGGCGCGGTCAGGATTTGCCTGACCATGGGATCCGATCTCTGTAGAACTTGCGGCGAGGCTGAACCTGGCAGGGATGTTGGTCTCAATCGTCGGTCAGGCAGAGCCTTACCGTGCTGGCGGATGGCAAAGCCACACGCACAACGTAATCATTTTCATCTCAGTTCATACAGGGCCAGAAATTCAATATTCCCGTCCGCGCCACGAATTGGTGACTCGATAACACCGCGAACTTTCAATTTTAATTGTTCGGCCGCGCGATTCAGCTCGGAAATCACTCGCCGGTGTTTTAATGGATCGGTGACAATACCACCTTTTCCCACCTCGCCTTTGCCGACTTCAAATTGTGGCTTGATGAGTGTGACAATGCGACCTTCCTGAGTGAGCAGGGGTACGACCGCCGGCAGGATTTTCGTCGCTGAGATAAATGACACGTCGATCGTTGCCAGGTCAAACTCTTCCGAGAAATCCTCCGGCCTCAAATACCGAGCGTTGATGCCTTCGCGCAACTCTACTCGCGGATCCTTTCGCAGACGCCAATCGATTTGATTGTGGCCGACATCGACCGCGACTACTTTTCGTGCGCCGCCTTGCAAGAGACAGTCAATGAATCCGCCTGTCGATGCACCGATATCGAGGCAGGTGAAGCCCGTGACCTCGATTTGAAACTCGCATAGCGCGGTTTCCAGCTTAAGGCCTCCGCGGCCAACGTAGCGCGTCGCGGGATCGCCGGCGCCTTTTATGCGTATCTTCGCGTTGAGCGCGAAAGTCTCTGAAGGTTTGCTGACGAGTTGCTCATCGACAAGCACGGCGCCGGCCATTACCATCGCTTGCGCTTTGGTGCGTGATTCAGCGAGCCCTCGCTCCAGAAGCAGTTTGTCGATCCGCTCGCGGTTCATGCGGAGCACACTTTACCGCAAAGCGAGCAAGCGACAATAACCGGACTCACCGGCTTCTCAAGCGGGCAGCTCGCCTGGGTTAGTCGATAGGAGGGGCTTTAGTTCGGGCATGCAAGCTCAACTCACCGACGCGCGGCTTGCACCACCGCGCGGGGGGCGTCGCTGATATGCAGTTCAGCAGCGCAATCGCGGCACAGCCAGACGCGCACGCGGGGGGCATCTACCCAATAGAAGGGGGTTACCTTCGCTGCCATCTTCAAAGCGTCGTCGCTCTGCAAGCGCTGGATTGCCTGTACAAAAAATATTCCGTTGTAAAGTTCGCCTTCCCCTCCGTGGTCGCGATGGACGCATTCACGTTCAAGAAAGAATTGCCTTTTCATAGAGGCTGGCCCTTCTCTCGCGCCGCACTGCGCGAGCATCCATTTGGATCCGAAAAAATCAATTCGTCGGGTAGATCCAGAAAGATCAATTCGTCGGGTGCCGATTCTGATAAGGATTTGGGGCAGAAAGAATCAACAAAGGGGGGAAAATTCTTTGTGACGCCTCTTCCGAATAATGCCACGGCGGAGAACTCGGGTCAATCTTCTTTTTTGAAAATTCGCGATCGTAAATTGTGTCGCGCTAGAGCGAAGGTAATGCCCGCTACGGATTATGCCCTTGGAATATTTCGAGTATGCGAGAAGGGCTCCGTCGATCATTCGGGCTCTTCCTCTCATATGGATTGGCTTCGTTTCGCTCAATTAATGGACGAACTCTTCGTTTCCGCACCAGACGCCCGGGATCACGCGAAGTTGCGCTGCTCTCGTCAACCGTAGAATCAGCCTTTACCGAACTTGATGAATCTCTAGAAAGCCCGGTATTCGCTTGGCTTGCGGTGTCTGACGCCGCGGCTGGAGATTTGCCCTGGGTGGTCGAAGCTGGCTGTTCCGGCAGGCCGGCCGCAGAATTGGCGTCATCTTTTGAGGAATTCCGCTCTACGTTTGCCGGATCAGCAGCATTTTCCGTTTGGGAGGCTTGCTTTGAATCGGTTTGACTCTTTTGAGGTTCACTGATTGATATTTCGGCTTCGCTATGCTGGCGATTCTCATAGCGAGTGATGGCGAGCTCGGCCAGGATTCCGACGACCACCCCAGCCAAAACAAACGGCAAAACCCAACGAATGACCCGTGATCTTTCGGCGGCTTTAGCTTGCGCGATGGGAACGACCGGCCGCGCCGAGACGATTGTTGCCTCGTCATCGAAATGTGGAGCAGGCAATTCCGAGGTGGCTTCGATTTCTATCCGACTTGCATTCATTTTATGGTTAAGAGCTTGTTTTTCGATGCCAATGAGGAAAGTCCGTTCGTGCGCTAAGTCTTGGATGCAGTTCCGAGTGCGCGCGTTTAAAATAGACGTTTACGATTCGCGAGACTCAGTAGGAGCCGGATATTTCCTGTGGAGCGAAAAAGCCCGCCGGACTCATTAGGCCGGTATCTTCTGATGTTTAGCGCGACGCTCCTCCAAAACTTCCACGGCTTCCTTCACCCGCGTGTAGATTCCGTCCTCGTCCAATCCATACTTGGCCAGGAGCAGTTTTGGATCGCCATGGGTAACGATCCGATCGGGAACTCCCATGCGAACCACGCGCACTTTATCCTGCAAGCCATTCTCTTCGAATAGCTCCATCACTGCTGAGCCGAAGCCGGCGGCGAGATAAGCTTCCTCGACAGTTACAATCAGTCGCTTAGTGCGCGCCAGCGCGAGCAACAGTGCATTGTCAAGCGGCTTCACAAAGCGCGCATTGACGACGGTAGTTTCGATTCCATCCTTCGCGAGGTTCTCGGCGGCTCGCAAGGACGGATGAACCATCGAGCCATAAGCTACAATCGCAACCTCGCCGCCATCGCGAAGTAATTCGGCTTTGCCAATCTCCAGTAGTCGTGGATCCCGATCGATAGACACGCCGAGGCCATTGCCGCGCGGATAACGCATTGCGGCGGGTCCGATGTGCTCGATCATTGTAAAAAGCATGTCGCGCATTTCGCCTTCATCTTTAGGGGCCATGACGATCATGTTCGGCACGCCGCGCAAGTAGGCAATATCCAGCAGGCCGTGATGAGTGGGGCCGTCACCGCCGGCAATGCCGCCGCGATCCAGACAGAACTTGACGTTTAGATCCTGAATGCATACGTCATGAATAAGTTGATCGAAGGCCCGCTGCAAAAACGTCGAATAGATTGCGCAGACCGGCTTTAGCCCTTCGCACGACAGACCGGCCGCAAAGGTCACGCAGTGCTGTTCGGCTATGCCGACATCGAACGCCCGATCCGGAAATTTCTCAAGCGCCAGGCACACACCCGTGCCGTCAGGCATAGCGGCAGTTAGCGCTACAACCTTTTTATCCTTCTCCATCAACTGGCAAAGCGTTTCGCCGAATACCTGGGTGTAGGTTGGTGCCTTCGCCGCGGATTTGATTGGTTTGCCGGTTTTCAAATCGAACGGCCCCGTCGCATGCCATTTGTAGTAATCGTTTTCGGCTGCCGGATGCCCCTTGCCCTTGGTAGTTAGAGCGTGAACGATGACGGGGCCGTCTTTAATTTGTTGCGCTTCGCGCAACGCCGCAACCAGCGCGCGCACGTTGTGGCCATCAACGTAGCCGATGTACTTGAATCCCAGTTCGTTTACCAGGGCTCCCGGCAGCACGGCAGCAGCGATGGCGTCTTTCATTGCTTTTGCTGCGTGATGCAGTCGCTCACCAACTGACGGAATCGACAGGAGAGTTTCTTCCACTTCATCCTTAAAGCGATGATAACCGTGCGCTTCGCGAATACGATTCAGATATCCAGTAAGCGCGCCTACGGCCGGCGCGATCGACATCTCGTTGTCGTTAAGGACGACGATCAAACGCGTCTTCAAATGACCAGCTTGATTGATTGCTTCCATCGCCATGCCGCCGGCGAGTGACGCATCGCCGATCAAGGCGACGACGTTGTAATCTTCGCCTTTGCGATCGCGCGCGATGGCCATGCCTAATGCCGCAGAAAGGGAAGTCGAAGCATGACCGGCGCCAAACGTGTCATATTCAGATTCGTCACGTCGCAGAAAGCCGCTGATCCCTCCGTACTGCTTGACTGTCGGTAGCAAATCGCGCCGGCCCGTCAGGATTTTGTGCGCATAAGCCTGGTGGCCAACGTCCCAAATCAAACGATCGTGCGGCGTGTCAAAGGCATAGTGCAGCGCCACGGCCAACTCGACCGCGCCGAGCGATGCGCCCGTATGACCGCCGACGCGCGACATTGTTTCCAGGATGTATTGACGGATGTCGTCAGCAACTTCTTGCAGCCTCTCAATTGGCAATTGCCGAAGATCTGACGGCGAATTGATGTTATCTAACAGTGCCATGCGGGATAGAATTGTATCTTCAGACGCGTGCTTTTGCTACCTCACAAAAATTCACGCGTTCGAGACGCCTCTGCGCGTTTGAGAAAATGTAAATCATGAGCTCCGGTTCCGAATCAGCGATGCGTAAAATTTTCGAGATAACCATAGGTTGTCATGATCACCAACAAGGAAAGGCTTATGAAAATCCACGCCAATGTTGAGCGCGAAATTCGTTTCAGAGCAGTGGTCATTTGTCTTTGGTGGATTCAAGTTTGAAGTGCAACTTTGAGGAATGCGAACCTCAAGCGCCAAAGGCGCGAAATATGTTAGCCAGGGGCAAGTGCGAGCGAAGCGAAGCACGACGCCCCTGGATCGATGCCTCAAAGGCCGCAAGCACTGAAAGTGCGAAATAGAAATCCTCTGAACACGCGCGCTATGTCGCTCCTTCAGAGCTCCGTTCAATTTGGTGCGGCTCCCAGGGGCGGCGCGCTTCGCTATCGCTCAGCACTTCCACCCCAGCGCGGCTGCCACGCCGGGGGACCCCGGCTTGCCCCTGGCTACCTTATTTCGCGCCGTTGGCGCTAAATCCAAAGCCCGCTGCATTAATGCGCCTTGCTCTTCCAAATTGAATGCGCGTTTCCCCTATCTAAAACCCGCATGACTTTGCTCTGCAAAGTAATTTGTACACTAGAATGACTGGCCGGTCAAGCCTTATTCAAACCATTTTCTGAAGTCGCGCGTCTAAGGTCTTGACCAGGGGGATTTGTCTTCCCGAAGGAGTCCGGTTTCACAAAAAATAAGGAGTAATTTCTAGAATGTTTTCAAGAACCAAACTTTTCAGCGCCAGTCTGACATTAGCTCTGTTCATGATCATTAGCGCTGTCGGTCTCGCTCAGCAACCACAAAATCAAAATCAGAATCAATCGCCTGGTACTAATGAAGGACAACGGCCGTTTGGCCGCGGCGAAAGTCGCGGTTTCCGTCATGGGCCGGGGCCACGACGTATCTTTGATCCTCGCTTAATGCGCGAGCTGAACCTGACCGATGATCAGCGCCAGCAGATTCGGCAGGTCGTCGAGAGCGACATGGAAAGCACCAAGGGCCAACGCGAAGAACTGCGTCAGCTCATTGACAAGAAAACGCAAGGTACGCTAACTGCGGACGAGCAAGCACGGTTTAAGACGCTTCATGAGCAGATGCGAGCTTCGGTGAAGGATACGGAATCAAAGATAGCAACCCTGCTTACTGCCGAGCAGAAAACCAAGCTCGAAGAGATCATGAAAGAACGGAGAGAGAATCGGGAGCGATTCGATCGCCGGCGCGGAGGATTCCCACCTGCAAACCAGGGGAATCAATCCCCGCAAAAACCGAGCGTGACGCCTAACGAACGATAGCTTTAGTTAGCACGGTCGAAGACATGTGCAGAAAGCGGCATGCCCCCGGTAGGGTGCGCCGCTTCCTGCATTTTCGCCATAGCTCTCAGGCGATCTGCGTAAGCGGACTGGCGCAAGTCTCCGCGCCTGTTCCGCAACATGCCACACTCTCAGCCAGGTTATCTTCGAGCACTACGAAAACTTCCCATTCATTTCCGTCCGGATCGCGGACCCAGGTTTTGTCCTGTATCGCATAACAGCAGTTTGTCTGCATCTCATCGCGCGTCAAAAGGCCGGCATGGTTCCATCTTTCCCGCGTTGCGAGAACATCTTCCGTCGATCGCACCTGAATTCCCAGATGTGATAGTGCGCCGTGATTTTCAACCATTCCCTGGTTCAGCGTGAAATTTAATGGCGGGTTCTGGACATCAAACTTCGCATAACCCGTTCGCATCTTACCGGGCTCGATGCCGAACAACTTGCGATAGAACGCGATGCTCTGTTCGACATTACGCACATTCAGCGCCAAATGGGCTTTCAAGGCGTTTACCACGGGCGTAGCAGCGCCAATTTCGCGTCCACTATTCTTGCTTTCCATTGTTGACCTCCGTAAAATCATATTCGCATAGCCGAATGCGAGGACGATGATAAACCGAGGGTGTTATATCTGTCAAGGCGAATATGAAGTTGGTTATTCAAGACTTGCGGTCTGACGATTGGGAGCAGGTAAGAAGATTTACCTCGAAGGTATTGCGACCGGCCAGGCGACGTTTGAGACCGAGGCGCCTTCGTGGGAAGCGTGGGACGCCTCGCACTTGGCCTGTGCACGATTCGTGGCGCGCGGCGAGGGCGCAACCCGAGGGTGGGCCGCGCTCAGCCCTGTTTCAAAACGAAGGGCGTACATAGGAGTCGCTGAAGTGAGCATCTATGTTGCCCGCGAGCATCGCAAGGCCGGCATAGGTCGCGCGTTGCTCGAACAACTGATCGCGGAATCCGAGCAGCAAGGTCTTTGGACTTTGCAGGCGGTAGTATTTCCTGAGAATGAAGCTACCCTCGCTTTGCATCGAAGTTGCGGTTTTCGCGAAGTCGGGCGCCGCGAAAAAATCGCGCAATTGAATGGCGTGTGGCGCGATACTATTCTCCTGGAGCGCCGCAGCTCTATTATTGGAGTCAATTAGAGATGGCAAGAAGAATCTACAACATTGAAATTCTCTTCAAGGCCCTGGCCGACCGCACCAGGCTGCGTCTGATCAATCTGATCGGCGACTCAGAGGTCTGTGTTTGTTTCCTGGTGGAACTTTTGAAGACCAGTCAGCCAAAAATTTCACGACATCTGGCTTATTTACGACGCGCAGGGATCGTCACAGCTCGTCGTGAAGGCAAGTGGATGCATTATCGGCTTGCCCAACCGCCTGACGAACATGCCGCGCGGATTTTTCGTGAAGTACGCGCTTCGCTGGCTGAGCATCCCGAATTGCGGCGCGACCGCGAGAAATTCATGAACGTTTGCTGCGCGCCACAGCTTCCGGTGCAATTGCGCCGCGCGCCGCGCCCGTTAAGCGTGGCTGCTTAGTAGCGCAAATTGTTAATTAGCGTTCTATCGACATGACCGGGAGCGCAAGTTTACAACTTGCGCCACACGTACCTTGACAATCGCAGTTCGCGGCTTAGAATTGCTTTTCGACATCGTTGCGGAGATGTGGCCGAGTGGCTGAAGGCGGCGGTTTGCTAAACCGTTAAGGGTCAAAAGCCCTTCAGAGGTTCGAATCCTCTCATCTCCGCCAGAGATTGCGGGAGGTCAGACGTCGGAGGTCAGAGGTCAGCAAGGAGCATTCAACTCCTTTTTCTGGCCCCTGCTCTCTGACTTCTGACCTCTAATTCTATGATTCGCGTTCGCTTCGCTCCATCACCTACCGGATATCTGCACATCGGGGCAGCGCGCGCGGCGCTTTTCAACTGGTTATTCGCGCGAAAGATGGGCGGCAAGTTTTTGCTGCGCATCGAAGATACCGACCTGCAACGCTCAACCGAAGAGTCGACACGCTCGATCCTGGAAGGACTTGAGTGGCTTGGTTTGGATTATGACGAAGAGCTGATCTTTCAATCCAACAATGCCAACAAACATCGCGCAGGGGCGCGAAAGTTAGTCGAAGAAGGCAAAGCCTATCGCGATTTCACCCCCAAAGAGAAACGTGAAGATAAGACAGTTAAGCAGGATATTGCCGAGCGCGCCCGCGCACATGCGGCCGAAGGCGTAGACCATCGCAGCAATCCTTATCGCGACTTGCCAAAAAACGAATCAGATCAACGCGCAGCTGCCGGAGAACCGTTTGCTATTCGTTTGAAAGTGGCACCCGAAGGCGTGTCGCGGTTCGCTGACGTCGTCTATGGAGAGCAGGAGCGTTCATATGCGGAGATCGAGGACCTGGTGCTGCTACGATCTGACGGTCATCCGCTCTATAACCTTTCGGTTGTGCTTGACGATATCGAGATGGGCATCTCGTACGTCATACGCGGCCAGGACCATCTGACGAATACGCACAAGCAAATTTTGCTTTATCAAGCGTTCGCGAAAGATATTCCGCGGTTCGCGCATTTGCCGCTGATTCTGGCACCGAACAAAGCAAAGCTTTCCAAACGCAAGCACGGCGAAGTTGTCTCGCTTACAACCTATCGCGATCGTGGATTTGTGCCCGCAGCGTTTCGCAATTTTCTTGCCCTGCTTGGCTGGTCACCGCCGGAAGGCAAGGAAATTTTGTCGCGTGAAGAGCTGATCGAGAAGTTCTCGCTCGCGGGCATCGGCCGAGCGAATGCGGTCTTCAACTTTCATGAGAACGATCCGAAGCACTGGACCGATGACAAGGCACTTTGGATGAATGCAGAGTACATTCGCACCATGCCGCTTTCCGAGTTATTACCAATGGTAAAAGCAGAGCTGAGATCGGAAAAGCTTTGGCGCGAAGAGTATGAAGACGATGAGCGCGAGTGGTTCGAAAAGGCTATCGATGTAATTCGGCAGCGCTTTTTCACGCTGAAAGATTTTTCATTGCAGGGCCGCGCGTATTTTTCGGAGGATTTCGATCTCGAAGAAGCTGCTGTGCACAAGAACATTATCAAAGAGCCCAGGTTGAAAGAGCTCTTGCCGGGACTTGCCGATCGCCTGGAGAATGTCGAACCATTCGTAGCGGCAAATGTGGAACAATCGGTACGCGCCTTTGCTGACGAGGTAGGTGTTAAGGCTGGACTTTTAATTAATGCTTCGCGCACCATGTTGACGGGTCAGGCCGTGGGACCGTCGATGTTCGAGCTGTTTGAACTGATTGGTCGCGAGCGTTCGGTGATGCGTTTGCGCAGCCAGCGTCCGTGGCACGAGTTTCAATAGGAACCGCGCGCGCGGTTTGATTGAGGGGGCGGAACATGCTGAAGACATTTCTTGTCATAGTTGCAATCGGGCTTGCCGGCGCTGCAATGTTTGCGCAGAACACTAACCAACAGAATTCAAATTCCCAAACGACACGCACGCGCACTGTGGCGCCGAAGCCTTCGCCCACGCCGAAGCCAGTGCCCAGGCCCGCACCCGTCGAAACGCCTGGTTCGCTCGGTCAAAAGACAAAGAGCACGGAAAGTGGTCAAACGTCGCCTCCAGGGACGGTGCTATCGGCATTCAACGCGCTGCTCGAGGGCATCCGTCACGCCGACGTCAAAGCCGTGACTAATGCTTATCAGAATTCGCCGCGCCTGGTGCTTTTCAATAACAATGGAACAGTAACCAGAGGCTGGGAGCAAATGCGAGAGAATCGCGAAGCCTCCTATCCGGAAATGAAGGACGTGAAACTGGAGGTGAAAGATTTGCACGTCACCATGCTCGGCCGCGACGCCGCATTGATCACCTGCCTGTGGACTCAATCGCAAACATTCAAAGGGACACCTGAAACCGCGAGCGGCCGCATGACGATAGCTTTTCGCAAAGTTGGCAAAGACTGGAAAGCAATTCATCTACACACCTCTCCTGATAAGCCGGACGCGACGCGGGTTATGCCATCCGAACAACAACCCCCAGCCACGGCCAGTCCGACGCCTTAAGCTTCGGGCTCTCATTAGATACACGGAGCCCAAACTTTGCAGATAGCGCGCCTTTGTCCGACAAATAACTTCAGCCGACCCCCAACGATTGGATGAAGCTTTTCTTCTTTTCCCCCTTTGAACTATAAACAGTCGGTTCCACTGAGCCGATCGACGACAAAGCGATATAGAAAATCTAAATGGTTTCAGGGGTGAACGAATCCTCAACCGCAGACGCTCCGTCTCTCTTATCGAAGCGCTCGTGGCTGATCGCGCTTTACCTGGTAGCACTGGTGGCTAGCGCGATCGTCGCACCGATGTGTTTCCTCGGCAACGCTTCGGGCCATGACTTTCAGCCGCACGTAGCGTCGTGGATTGAAGTGGCAGGCCAATGGCGCGAAGGAATTATTTATCCCCGTTGGGCCGCGGGCGCTAATTTCGCTTTCGGCGAGCCAAGATTCGTTTTCTATCCTCCATTATCCTGGATGCTCGGCGCGGCGTTAGGTTCTCTCCTCCCATGGAAAATCGTGCCGGGCGTTTTCGTTTGGTTATCCATTGTCATAGCCGGCGGATCCATGTGGAGATTGGCGCGAGAGTGGCTGTCGCCGACACAAGCGATCGCGGCAGCGCTCTTCTTCGCCGCGAATCCCTATCACCTGGCCTTGATTTATTACCGCAGCGATTTTGCCGAACTGCTGGCGAGCGCGCTTTTCCCGGTGATAGTTTGGGCAGTATTCGGCGTCCTTAACACGGGATGGCGACGAGTTCCCGTACTCGCCTTGATTTTCGCCGGCATCTGGTTATCGAACGCACCAGCGGCGGTCATTGCCACTTACTCACTTACGCTTCTCCTGGTTGTTGGTTGCATCGTCGCTCGCAGCGTTCGCAATTTAATTTTAGGTGCTTTATCGATGCTTGCGGGCTTCGGCCTCGCCGGTTTTTATCTTGTGCCTGCCTGGTGGGAACAGCGCTGGGTACAAATTAGCGGAGTTGTCTCGACCACTTATAATCCTGAGAGCAACTTTCTATTTACCCGAGCAAATGATCCTTCCTTTATTCAGTTCAACTGGAAGATTTCCGCGGTCGCGGCAGTCATCCTGGTCTTCACAAGTATTGGCATCGCTTTATCTTTCGGGCAAAGACGCGACTATCCACGACAATGGTGGGCGTTAGCGGCTCTTTCGATCGCGGGGACCGGCTTGATGTTGCCGCCGAGCGTTTTTCTTTGGAGGCATCTTCCGGAATTGCGCTTTCTGCAGTTCCCATGGCGATGGCTACTCGTGCTCGGCTTCACTTCTGCATTTTTCGCGGCAGCCGCGGGTGTTCGGACATGGCGATTTGTTTGGTGGCTCACATTTGCGATCGCAATTGGCGCAAGCGGCGTAACGATTGCTGGCGATACCTTCTGGGACAGCGAAGACGTGCCCGCTGCAGTTGAAGGCATTCGCGCCGGCCATGGCTATGAAGGCATCGAGGGATTTCAGCCTCGCAATGCAAAAGTCGACGAGTTAGATGACGAGAGTGAGCTCATCGGCGAAGTTGATCCTGAGTCAGGCGATATCGACACGCCGGAGAAGTCTCAGATCGATATCAAAAAGTGGGCTGTGGAGAGTAAAGTCTTCGACGCAAAAAGCGACGAGAATGTGACTCTCGCGCTAAGGCTCTTGAATTATCCTGCCTGGAAGGTTCAAGTCGACGGCACGAATGTAACTGGAGATACGGACCCACGTACGGGACAGTTGGTCGTGCCCTTAAGCGCCGGGTTTCATCATGTTGAAATACATTTTCGTCGCACGAGTGATCGCACCGTTGGCATTCTTATCTCGGTCGCATCAGTTATGGGCTTATTGATACCCCCAAGCTTTTTGATATCCGCAAGCTTTCGAGGGCGACGGTCTCGCAGACGGCTCAGGACTTCTCCGTCTCGCGTTGCTGATTGAATACTCGCGCAATTACGATGCCGCCCAGAATTGCCAGGAAGGGAAAGAACTCAACCACGTAGCGCGGCTCAGGGTTTTCAAGCGTTGAGAAGAAAGCGAGCCGCAGAGATATCACAAGAGCCGCTAGCAGCAGCCAAAGACGCGCGTAAGGGTCACGACTAGCCCACAGAATAAAACCTCCAGCTATTCCGAGAATCGTATAAATCCCAACCAGAGCCGCGAACAGCGGCAGCCAAATATGTTGGTGAGTCTCGTGATCCAAATCGTCCAGGGGCAACAACGCGCCCTCGAAGGGATAGTAATCTGAATGAGGATTGAACCAGAGCGCTCTGGCTCGCTTGGCAGGCATCGACAGGTAGTAGCGCAGAGGGTGGCGCGCAATGCGTTCCGCTGCTATCTGGCCAAAAGCCGCGTCGATCTCAGGAGTCATTTTCACCGGCGTATGTTCTGGCCGGTTTGATTCATTGGATTGCTCCGCCTCGTCCTCCTCCTCACCTTCATCATTGCTGTTCTCGTTTTGCTCACCCGTCTCTTCTGCCTGCTTCGCATTGGAGTTCGCGTTGGTAGGCGGTGAAGTTTGCGGAGTCGGTGCTGATGGGATGCTCACTGTCTTCTCTTTGGGCATTTGTGTTGGCGAAGCCTGAGGCGTTGGGCTTGGTTGCGGTTGCGACTTCGAAGTATCAGCGTTCGCCGTTTCGGTGCCGAAAGGATGGTTATACTGATGGAACAATGCTTCCACGCGGTCGCGCTCTTCATCAGAATCGAACGCGTTGTCGGGGAGGTCGTCGACGTTTATCGGTTCGATGTCGAGTTGCCACTCCAATGGATTTATGTACTCCGGATCGTCGAGCCAGGTTTTCAGCCAACGAATGTAACCATGCGGGATGAACTCATCGGGCATTTCTGCATGCACCGGCGCCAGCGGCTGAAAAAGATGAAAGACGCGCCAATTGCGTATTGTCCAGGGCATGAGCACGAAAGCAAAAGCGAAAGATAGAACTGCAGCGGCAAAGACCATTCGCTGAGCGTCTTTTTTGGAATGCGCCGACAAAGAGAAGCGGCGACGACGCTTTGGCTCCATCGAAGGCTGGGAGATATCAGTTGATAATCCAAAGCGGTGCCGCGCTACGCTTGCCACTGCACTCCAAAATCGCTTCGTGCTCGCAACCAACAATGTCATTCCGATCGCCGCGGCGAATAATCCGCTATCGGGCCGAAACAATACCGCCGTTCCGGCGAGCAATCCGGTAACGCACCAAAACTTCAGCGAGCGTTTAGTATTTTCGGCTCGCAAAGCGATCGTGGCGGTGACGCAAATGGCGACCGCGAGAAACATGGTGGGAACTTCCGGCAGAATCGTTGCCGCATAAATCGTCGTAAAAGGATTTACCGTTGCGAGAGCGAGCGCAGCGAATGCGGTACTACTCTTGCGCCGTTCATCCGGCTGCCACAGAAAAGCGAGCAGCGCTACGAGTGCGCAAGTGCCCGTGTCAACCAAAGCCTGGACAATGCGGATGGCGCCGTTATTTGTATGACCGAAGACCGCGTAGATGGCAGCCAGAAAGAGCGGATAGCCAGGCGCTCTGATTAAGGTTGGATCGTAAGGGGCCTCGCTCTCTTGCGAATAGACATGCCGCTCGACGACGTCACGGGCAATCTGGGCATAGACGCGCCCGTCATCGGGGTTATCGTTTGCCAGCCAATGCGCAACCGCGATGCGAAAGCAGGCGGCGACTAAAAGAAGACCCAAAAGAATCAGCCACTGCTTTCGCTTCCACATCAAACTAACAATATAGCTTTTTGCGATGGGAGAGAATGAGGGTTTCGTTAACCGCAGCTCACGGTTGGGCTTCGACCGTCGCTTTGCGTTCAAGCTTGCCCCAGTTGACTGCGGCGCCGCGAATGGCAGTCCCTACTGACTTGGCCATTACGTAGTACATGACCTGGCGATAGCAGAAGCGCTGCAGAAATAACCACCACAGCAAGCGCCAGTGCTCTTTGCGCTCGAGTACGAAGGCGAAACATGCGGCGCACCAATCGACCGCCAGGAACAGTGCGTAGTAGAAAAGTACTTGCCGCAGGTTTGTGAATGAATAGCCGACGGGTTGCTGCAATCGATCGAGACCATTTGAGATCAGGGTGTACACCAACATCAAATCCATGATCGGCGAGACCAGGGGGAACAAAATCTGAAAGATCCAGACGTTGGGCATAGCCACGAACCCCAGGGCGCCATAGCGTGGACGAAAAAGCGCGTCGCGATGCATCCAAAGGCATTGCAGCGTGCCATATCCCCAGCGGAACCGCTGACGCGCCAGCATCCGAAGACTGTCGGGTGCTTCGGTCCAGCCGATCGCGCCTTCTTCGTAACCAATCTTGTAACCGAGCTTGCGTATGCGTAGCGTCAGGTCCTGGTCCTCTGCCAGAGTGTCTGAGCTGAAGCCGCCGCATCGTTCAATCAATTCGCGGCGCCATGCGCCCACGGCACCGGGCACTACCGTGATGCAGTTCAAGCTGGCGAAGGCGCGTCGGTCCATGTTCTGCGAAGTGATGTATTCGAGCGCCTGCCAGCGCGTCACAATGTTGATGCGATTGCCGACCTTCGCATTGCCAGCCACCGCGCCGATTCGCGGATCGACAAAGCGGCGCGCGAGGGCCCGAATCGTTTTGCTGGGAAACTGCGTGTCGGCGTCGAGCGCCACGATTACATCACCTTTCGAATAACGCATGCCCAGGTTGAGCGCCGATGCTTTCCCGGCGTTTGGTTCCGTGAACAGACGCACCAGCGGATGATCGCCAAAATGTTCGCGCACAACTTCACTGGTGCGGTCACGCGAACCATCGTCGACTACAAGGATTTCAAAGTTGTCATAGTCAGAGTTCAGCAAACTTCGAATGGTCGCTTCGATAACGCGCTCTTCGTTGTAAGCGGGAACGATGACGGAAACAAACGGTTCATACTGTTCGCCGGTATGCTCACGTTTACGGCGGCGAGACCGCATCCATTGCGCAAAGGCGAGGGCGCCAATAATAACCAGCCGCCCAAGCCCGAGGATGATGCCGATTATGAACGCCCATTGCAGCAGCCAGCCGCTGGTCGATAAGAACAGAAAGGCCAGCGCATCAGTGCGTGTGTAGACGCTCTGGCTCGGCGGCAGGAGCGGCATCACCTGGTCGCGTGACCAGCCGCCGAGGTCAGAAACCAGTACGAACTTGAAGCCACGCGCGCGCAACTCGTGGATCAAGCCCGGCAAAGCTTCAATCGTCGCGGATCGGTCACCACCCGAATCATGCAACAAGACGACCTGCCCTCGCGTCTCGGAATTAGTATCCATCGCTTTGTCCACGGTTTTCTGGACGATCTCGTCCGCAGACACTCCGGGCTTCCAGTCGCCCGGATCGATGCGTAGACCGACCATGATGTAGCCGAGCCTCTCCGCGATTTTTGCGGGCTCCACCTCTTCAGGCTTGTCGGCTTCGGCATCTCCGAAATAAGGCGGGCGAAACAGGACGGTAGAGCGGCCTGTGATCGATTCGATTAGACGCTGAGTGGCGTTCAGTTCCAGGACCGTTATGCGGCCGGGAATTTCACCCAGGTTCGGATGAGTGAACGTGTGGTTGCCGATTTCGTGGCCTTCGTTGATGATGCGCCGCAGCAAATCCGGATGAGCCTGGCCGTTTTTGCCAATGACGAAAAATGTCGCCGGCACGTTCTCGCGTTTCAGAATGTCGAGTATCGCCGGCGTCCACTCCGGATCAGGGCCGTCGTCAAAAGTGAGCGCGATCATTCCCGGATGGTCGCCCGTACGCTCAATCACATAGGACGATGGTATCTTCTTGTTGTCGTATGTCTCTGAGCCTATGAATCCTGACTTCGGATCAATATTCACATCGCGTTCGCCATCGTGCGGACTCGCCTGCACCCGCAGTAACTCTCCCGTGCCTTCGAAATCCACTTCATAACCGTACACGACTCGTCTGAGCGCATTGGCGTCAGGATTTGCATCATTAGTGCCAAATATCGACCATATCGACGGATCTTCCGAACCAAGGCGCCATAATGCAAAGCCGGCCGGGTGGTAGCCGCTCGCAGCCCTCATCTGATTAAAAGCAGTGACGCCATCAAGAAACCACACAATGTGGTGCGAATTATCCTCTTCATCGTATTCATAATGCGGATTGCGCGTCGCCGGATCGAATTCAATTTGGACCTCAGAGTCGTGAGCGTCGATCACAGCTTTCTGAAAGCTGACCTCTTCCGCATTTCCGGATCCTTCCGTCCAGTTGTAACCGTAGTTACCCAACGCGATGATTGTCCTGGCAGGATTCAACTCGCGCATCCGCTTGGCAAGCAATCCTTCATACCAGTCCTGCGCAGCTACGGATCCCGACTCCTTGCCGGCCCAGTGCTGATCATAGGCCATCAGCATCAGGTAGTCTGAAGCTGCGGCATATTCAGAATAGTTCCATTTCTCATCGTCAAACGGAACTGCCTGCACCACTAACCAGCCATGCGGCTTGAACGCGGCAGACAGCTCCTGCATAAAACGCAACAGCTTCGGTTGGGTTTCGTCGAGCGGCTCTTCAAAATCGATGCAGACTCCGGCGAATTTATTTTGTTCAACCAGTTCGCCCAGCGCAGAGATCAATCTTTGCCGCGAGTCTTCGTCAGCCATTGCGCGAGCCAGCACGTCGGTTTCCCATTTTTCGTCATTCAGGTTCTGCACCATCGGCAGAATTTGAATCTGCGGCCGTTTCTCACGAATCAGGTTCAAAGCAGGCGCGTGCAGATCGACTTCGATGGGATTAGTGCCGCTCTTCGGATCGAGAATTCGCACCCATTGCGGGACCACCCAGTCCAAATGATCGAGATTCCGTTCCAGCGAGGCATAACTGGATTCATCCCAATTGATATAAAAACCGATGGCCAATTCCTTTGCGTTGAAGCTGGCCGGTGCCGGCAGCGGCGTAGTCACGGGTGGCGGCACGATGGGCAATTGTTCCGAGGGCTTGCCCGGCACGCGCTTAACTTGCTGATACGCCTTCTGCAACTCAGCCTGAGCCTTCTTTGCTTTAACTTCGCGCGGATTCGCCGTCAGAGCAGGAGGCGGTTGCGGCTTTATGTCGGTCGCGCGCGGCAAGCTTGCCAGTGGCCGCAGGTTCAACCGCGGCCCCAAAAAAGGATTTGCCAGTACGCTCGCAATGAAGATTGCTGTCAGAGTAGTGACTACAATACCCAGCGCCACATAAGTTCGACGCACATGCCGCCATCGCCGGCCCTGCGGGTCGTAAAAGACAGGCGATCTGGACAAATCTTTCTCGGACACTTCCAGGCTCTTTCCGGCAACGGAGGAAGAATTTTAGTTGCGGGACAGTATTAGATGTCTATAACGGGATGCGGGTTGATAAGTCAAGAAGAACGTGCGCCTGACCTCACCGCACCAGGCGGAAGAAAAGCCGCTCGCACGCGGCGCAAGCGGCTTTCCGGTGAACTGTTTGGATTGACCCGTGGCTGTGACCGCTTCGGAAAGAAGGCGTCACAGAGAACTTCTCAGGAAGACAATCCGAACAACTGACTCTTAATTGGGATTATCAATCCTGAGGTTAGGTCTCAGCCACCTCACTGTGATTAGAACTCATAAATTTTTGGATCACCTCCTTTCCAGTGTTAAGGGGATAATAAAAGAGAAGAGCAAATGCGTCAACCGGTTTTTGTGCAATTCTGTTTTCGCGTGCTGATTGCTTTTCGACATTAGAGCGTCAAGCGGAGTGGCGGGGCAGTAGCCCGACCAACCGGGGTCCCCGCGCGGGCAGCCCGCGTGGGGTGGTCGATAGGGAGGGCTCAATCAAACGTGGGCAACTCATCATCCTGTCCTAACAATACATATTCAGCCGCCTTCTCGACATCGCGCTCTTTCCACAGATAGATCGTACTACCGTGCCGCGACCATGGCTTCACTTTGATATTCAGAAGGCCAGTCGTTCGAAGCGCTCTTGTAGAGTAAGACTTAAACGCATCAACCAGACTATTGCTTCCTCCGTGCAGATCGTTTAGAAGGACCGCCACTCATAAACATGCGAATAGATCCTTCTTACGCGTTTGTTAAGACTCGAGCCCTCCCTATCGACCACCCCACGCGGGCTGCCCGCGCGGGGACCCCGGTCGGTCGGGCTACTGCCCCGAAGCGCGCGAGAAGACCAGCCGCCCGCCAACGTAAACGCGTGCAGCGTGTTCAATCCCAAAAAAGTAAGCCAGCTCGCGATAGTCTTCGCAATCGTGGATCACGAAATCGGCGCGCTTCCCCTTCTCGAGCGAACCAATCTCGTCACCGCGACCCAGTGAATAGGCGGCGTTGATGGTGGCGGCGCTGATCGTTTCGGCGGGCGTCATTCTCATCTGTGTGCAAGCCAGCGAAAGGACCATAGGGATCGACGGCGTAGGCGATGAACCGGGATTGAAATCGGTGGCCAGCACGACTGCCAGCCCTGCTGCGATCATCGCGCGCGCGGCCGGATAATGATTCGAGCCGAGCGCGTAAACCGAACCGGGCAAGAGCACCGGCTGCACGCTGGCTGCTTTCAAAGCTCCAATTCCGGTTGCATCCGTATGTTCCAGATGATCCGCCGTAGCCGCATTCAGTTCTGCCGCCAGCTTCGCGCCGCCCGAAAGCGAAAGTTGATCGGCATGCACACGTAATCCCAATCCATGGCAACGCGCGGCCGAAAGGATTTGCCATGCCTCGTCGGTCGTGAAAACGTCCTCTTCGCAAAACACGTCGCAGTATTCGGCCA